>Ga0187867_10000001_pt1:412500-567502 | contig 567502 bp, 530 predicted proteins | sample June2016WEW_13_1_FD_132976 | JGI IMG/M metagenome (GOLD analysis project Ga0187867, IMG submission 132976) | Peatland microbial communities from SPRUCE experiment site at the Marcell Experimental Forest, Minnesota, USA - June2016WEW_13_10 | ecosystem: Environmental > Terrestrial...
GACCATCTTCCAAGGCTAAATACTACTCAACGACCGATAGTGAACGAGTACCGTGAGGGAAAGGTGAAAAGAACCGCGGGAGCGGAGTGAAATAGAACCTGAAACCGATCGCTTACAAGCTGTGGAAGGACCATAGCAGGTTTCGGCCTGCTGGTCTGACTGCGTGCCTTTTGCATAATGAGTCAGCGACTTACTCTTGGTGGCGAGGTTAAGCCGTAAGGCGGAGCCGTAGCGAAAGCGAGTCTGAATAGGGCGTATTAGTCGCCAGGAGTAGACCCGAAGCCGAGTGATCTATCCATGGCCAGGGTGAAGGTCGGTTAACACCGACTGGAGGCCCGAACCAGTTAACGTTGAAAAGTTATTGGATGAGCTGTGGATAGGAGTGAAAGGCTAATCAAACTCGGTGATAGCTGGTTCTCCCCGAAATATATTGAGGTATAGCCTCCCGTGATGAGCCTCGGAGGTAGAGCACTGGATGGACTAGGGGTCTCACAAGATTACCAAACCCAACCAAACTCCGAATGCCGAGGTCTTTAACGGGGGAGTCAGACTGCGGGTGATAAGATCCGTGGTCGAGAGGGAAACAACCCAGACCGCCAGCTAAGGTCCCCAAATTTAGGCTAAGTGGGAAAGGATGTGGATCCGCCCAGACAACCAGGAGGTTGGCTCAGAAGCAGCCACCCTTTAAAGAATGCGTAATAGCTCACTGGTCGAGTGGGTCTGCGCCGAAAATGTAACGGGGCTCAAGCCTAGTACCGAAGCTGCGGGTGTCAGGTTTTCCTGACGCGGTAGGGGAGCGTTGTCGTAGCCTGTGAAGGCGTACCGTGAGGAGCGCTGGAGGTCCGACAAGTGCTTATGCTGACATGAGTAACGATAAACGGGGCGAGAAACCCCGTCGCCGTAAGCCTAAGGTTTCCTGGGTAAAGTTAATCTTCCCAGGGTTAGTCGATCCCTAAGCCGAGGCCGAAAGGCGTAGGTGATGGAAAACGGGTTGATATTCCCGTACCACCTGGTGCGCGTTGACCGATGGGGGGACGCAGGAGGGTAGGCCATCCGGGTGTTGGAAGTCCCGGTTCAAGCTCGTAGGGGGGGGTGCCAGGCAAATCCGGCGCTCCTTAACCCCGAGAAGCGATGAGGAGAGGCTCTGCCTCATAAACTGGTTGATCCCACGCTGCCAAGAAAAGCCTCTAGGTAGTTCGTCAGGTGATCGTACTGCAAACCGACTCAGGTAGGCGAGGAGAAAATCCTAAGGCGCTCGAGAGAACCCTGGTTAAGGAACTCGGCAAAATGACACCGTAACTTCGGGAGAAGGTGTGCCCTCATTAGGTGAAAGGACTTGCTCCTAGAGCCGAAGGGGGTTGCAGAGAAATGGGGGTGGCGACTGTTTACTAAAAACACAGGACTCTGCTAAGTCGCAAGACGACGTATAGGGTCTGACGCCTGCCCGGTGCCGGAACGTTAAGGGGAGGGGTCATTCGGGGCAACCCGGAGAAGCTCTAAACCGAAGCGCCGGTAAACGGCGGCCGTAACTATAACGGTCCTAAGGTAGCGAAATTCCTTGTCGGGTAAGTTCCGACCTGCACGAATGGCGTAACGATTGCCCCGCTGTCTCGACCAGGGACTCGGTGAAATTGTATTCGCGGTGAAGATGCCGTGTACCCGCAACAAGACGGAAAGACCCCGTGCACCTTTACTATAGCTTGGCATTGGATTTTGGAATAACTTGTGTAGGATAGGTGGGAGGCGACGATCTCCGGATGCTAGTTCGGGGGGAGCCAACCTTGAAATACCACCCTGGTTATTCTAGAATTCTAACCCAGTCCCGTGATCCGGGACGGGGACATTGCCTGGTGGGTAGTTTGACTGGGGCGGTCGCCTCCTAAAGCGTAACGGAGGCGCGCGAAGGTTCCCTCAGGCTGATTGGAAACCAGCCGTTGAGTGTAAAGGCATAAGGGAGCTTGACTGCGAGACCTACAAGTCGAGCAGGTACGAAAGTAGGCCTTAGTGATCCGGCGGTCCCGTATGGAAGGGCCGTCGCTCATCGGATAAAAGGTACGCCGGGGATAACAGGCTGATCTTCCCCAAGAGTTCACATCGACGGGAAGGTTTGGCACCTCGATGTCGGCTCATCGCATCCTGGGGCTGAAGAAGGTCCCAAGGGTTTGGCTGTTCGCCAATTAAAGCGGTACGTGAGCTGGGTTTAAAACGTCGTGAGACAGTTTGGTCCCTATCTGTTGTGGGCGTAGGAGATTTGAGAGGAGCTGTCCCTAGTACGAGAGGACCGGGATGGACGAACCTCTAGTGTTCCGGTTGTGCCGCCAGGCGCAGCGCCGGGTAGCTATGTTCGGACCGGATAACCGCTGAAAGCATCTAAGCGGGAAGCCGACCTCAAGATTAGATCTCCCGGGTCGCAAGACCCCTAAAGGCCCCTGGTAGACCACCAGGTTGATAGGCCGGAGGTAGAAGCGCAGCAATGCGTGAAGCTGACCGGTACTAATCGGCCGTGAGGCTTGACCATATTCTCTCTTGTCTTCGGTAACTGTTAAGGACTTCTCTGCTTCCAGATCAGTTGGTTTTATTGGCATCCTGAGTGCAGGATCCAGATTCTGCGGCGCCCACGGTGCCTCAGAAGGATAGGCCGGTTTAAGGTTTTGCTGACAACTGGCTCCTGAGTACTGATAACTGTCTCAAGGTTTCCGGTGGCCATGCCGCAGGGGTCACACCCGATCCCATCCCGAACTCGGTAGTTAAGCCCTGCAGGGCCGATGGTACTACGTGGGTGACTGCGTGGGAGAGTAGGACGCCGCCGGATTTAATTTATAGCAGCGAGCCCGCCCCTTGACGGAGGCGGGCTTTTTTTATTAGATTGTGCTTAGTGTAGCGAAAAACCTTGATACGACATCTGTCCGAGCATGGTGCCTTCTTTCTCAGGGAAGGCGGTCGGCATTCCCTCTATCAGAGGGGAAACTTACGGACCTTGGTTCCCCGCCATAACGAAATAGTTGAGGAACTGGCCAGGAAGATTTGCAGAGACTTGGATATTCCATGGGTGAAACAATGAAATTCAGAGCTATGATCAAAAAAAGCGGTAACTGGTGGATCGGCTGGTTGATTGATCTTCCTGGGGCCAATGGCCAGGAAAAGACGCGGGAGGAATTACTGGAATCCTTAAAAATCGGGGCTGAGGATATGTTGAGCACCGCGGTTCCCTTTGAAGCCGAAGCCCAGATGACCACCATCGAAATTCCTGCACCAGAATGGACCTTGGAAAATCGGTAAATAGGAAACAGAATTGAGGGGTCACAGCCCATCCCCTCCGGAACCCGCTGGTAAGCCATTTTAGGTGGCGCAGGTCCCTGGCCTGTGAGCGCACAGGTTGAAAACCTGTGCCACCAGATAAAGGAATTGGTGGGCAGTGCCCACCCTACACAGAAGGCAGGACGCCGCCGGATTTAATTTATAGCAGCAAGCCCGCCCCTTGACGGAGGCGGGCTTTTTTATTACCTTAGGCTCAGGAGAACTAGCCATGTCCCACAAAGTCAGCATTGTCATCGAAAGAGATGATTCCGGTTATTACGCCTATTGCCCGGAATTGGAAGGCTGCCAGACTCAAGGGGATACCTTCGAAGAGGTCATGGCCAACATCAAAGACGCCATCGAGCTTTATCTGGAAACCTTGTCGGCAGAAGAAATTAAGGCTTCCTTGAGCAAGGAGATTCTTACCACTTCTTTAGAGGTTCAGGTTGTCTAAACCACCCCGGTTAACCGCGCCGGAGGCTGAGGCCATGCTCCTAAAAGCCGGTTATGAGTTGATCAGGAGCTCAGGCAGCCATAGGATTTATTTTAAAGAGGGCCGTAGAATTGTCATTCCTTTCCATGCCGGGAGGGACCTCCATCCCAAGATAGTCAAACAGGTTTTGAAATTTCTGGAAGATACCTGATAACCAGGAATTGCCTTTGCTGCGAAGCCGGGTTCACCCCCGATCCCATCCCGAACTCGGTAGTTAAGCCCTATTTAGTGGCACAGGCCTCTGGCCGGTGATGCACAGGCTGGAAGCCTGTGCCACCAGATAAAGGAAATGGTGGGCAATGCCCACCCTACACGGAAAGGCAGGACGCCGCCGGCCAACAGGTTGAAAACCTGGGCCACTGGTAATTTCATAACAGAAAGCCCGCCCCTGGACAGAGGCGGGCTTTTTATGGGCGGCAACTGATTCCGGCTGCGGCAGCACCGCGTCTCAGCATTTCTCCGGGTTTGGAGGCGCCCCTGGCCGGCTGGTGGCCGTCATCGCCGGGGCTAAAAGTTGCCAGCCCGATTCCCCCGAGCTGATCCGTCTTGCCCGGTTGTCCTTGGTTTGGGCGACCCAATCACAGGCTGGAAGCCTGTGCCACTGTCGCCCCTACGTCTGATTTCCCTTGGCTGATCCATCTTCCCCGGTGGTTCCCCAGGACTCCACTACTTCCCTGAGGGTTGGGGATGGCGCCGCGGCCGGGGGCTCCGCCTGCAGCAGGCGGTCCAGGGCCGCGGCTAGCCCGGGGTCCACCTCCAAGGCTTGATTGATCGCGGCCGTACGTCCGCGCCGCAGGCACTCCAGGACCTCGGCCACGGTCACCTGGCTCAGCGGCAGGTTGGGCAGAAACTGGGGCGACCGCGCCCTTTTCTCGGGCGCCACCTGCACCACCAGATTGCAGTCCTCAAGCATCTGGACCGCCCGCGCCGCCAGGTTGTTGCCCTGAGGCAGGATCTCCGCCAGTTCCTCCAGGGAGAGGGGCGGTTGCCGCCGGTGAAAGCGGGCGCTGATGCTGAGCAGGGCCGCCAGGCCCAGGTACTCGTCCACCGGCTCCGGGGACGGGGGCGGCCGGCGGAACTCCCGGGTGAGACAGTCCAGGTTCTGGTGGGCAAAGGCCACCTCGGTGCCGAAGAGCAGGATGAGCCAGCACCAGAACATCCAGATAAAGATGAAGAGCAGATTATAGAGGGTGCCGTAAATAGCGTTGTAATAGGCCGAGCGCCCCTGGAGCGCAATGAACAGCCACTGGGCCAACTGCCAGACGCTGCCTCCCACCACCCCGCCCAGGACCGCGGACCAGAAACGGACCCGGGTATTGGGCATCACCAGGTAGATGAAGATAAAGGCCAGCCACAGCACCCCCAGGGAGACCAGCCAGCGGGTGGCGGTGAAGAAGATTAGGGGCAACACTGCCGCCAAAAAGTCATGGATACCCAGATGAATGCTCAGGAAGGAGGTGGAGAGGGAGAGGGCCACTGCCATGAGGATGGGAAAGAGCAGGAAGATACTCAGGTAGTCGCTGACCTTGCGGCTCCAGGCGCGGCTTCGGCTGACCCGCCAGATCTTATTGAAGGCCTTCTCCACGTTGGTCATGATGATGACCAGGTCACCCAACAGGGCCACCACCGCGAAGACTCCCAGGGAGGTCACCCTGATACTTTCGATGTAATGCAGGATCTGGTTGACGAAATCCTTGGAGCCGGGGGCCAGGTTCTCCAGGAAGTAGGTGGCCAAAAGGCGAGGCATGCCCATGGCCTGGAGGATGGCGAAGAGCAGGGCGAACAGGGGGATAAAACCGAGAATGGTGGCGTAGGCCAGGGCCGAGGAGCGCACCAGGGACTGGTTCTGGAAGAGGCCGCGAACGGCCAGGATCAGGACGCGGAGGAACTTGCAGGGCAAGAGCACAGCCGGCCGGTGGTCTTCGTCCTCCCAGAGACGGCGCCGGAAAAAATCATCAACGCTGCTCAGTAGCTGGCCCAATTCCGGGACCCCTCCTGGGGCGGTTTGCGGTTAACAGATAATGGGAAGCTCAAATCTCTCGCGGAGAGATCCACATTCCCTGGGGCGGCCAGAGCCTACCCTGGCAGCCTGCGCCACAGTTGCCCCTTCGATATCTTTTTCGAAACTCAAAAGTGGGCGACCCAATCACAGGCTGGAAACCTGTGCCACTGTCGCCCCTACAACTCGATCCCTTCGATGCTACTTGACCAAGCCCTGAACCAGGGGGGCCTGCCCGTTGATTTCCACGGGCACCGCCTTGCCGGTGTTTTCGCCGAATTTCTGGAAGTCGGCCAGCAGCAAGTAATTGACACCCAGCCGCAGATCCGCGGAAGTCCCGGTACTCCGGGCCTCGCCCACCCACAGGGCGCGAAACTCGCCCTTCTGCCGATAGTATTCGCCGTCCACGACGTTGATCAGGAGCCAGCGATCATAAAGGGTCTCCGGGGGGTAATAAGAGAAATAGGGCGCCGCAAAGAAATAAGAATGGGGCCAGCCGAAGCCGCCGCCCCAGCCCCAGCCGTAGTAATCAGGCATGGGCACGGGGGCAATGCCTCCCGAGCCAATGCCGTAGCTGAAGAACAGGTAATACTGCGCCTTCTCATAGGCGGCTATCTGATAGCCCCGCTGCTCCAGAAGTTTGACGATCTTCTCCTTGATCTCCTTTTCCAGCAACGGGTTCTTGGCCTCCCGGTTTTCGATGATGAAAAAGCTGCCTCCCGGGGCGATGGCCGCTGGCGCCGCCAAGTCGGTATAGCCGTTGACGTTGACCTGGTAAGGGGGCGGGGCGCAGCCCCCCAGACAGCCAGCCGCCAGCAGCAAAAGCAGGGCCGGGATGGTCCTGGGCCTGGGAATGGGCCGGACCATCTGCGTCTTCCAAAAAAACCGGCTTAATCGGGTAGGTTTCTGCACGGCTATCTTTCTATGCGGGAAAGCATCTCCAGCAACCGGTCCTTGATTTCGGCAGGGGGTGGCAGCCGCGGCGGCGGGGGCAACTCCGCCTCGGTGAGCTGCCGCCGTTTGAAGCGCATGCGGGTAGACAGCTCCTCCCGCTCCGGAGACAACAGGCCCCCGGAAATCACCTCTCCCCGGCCCTCCATGGCCTCGATCTGGGCCGCCAGGAGGCCGAAGTCATATGATAGGTTAAACTTGTCGATGTCTTCATTGATGAGTTTCAGACGGTTGAGGATTTTTTCGTAATGTTCCCTGAGGGATTCGCTGTCCCGGTAAAGCTGTTCGTAGAGGTCCAGGATCAGGTTGCGGAAGCGGCGGCTGGCGGTGAAGCCCCGGCGGCGCTGATCTTTCAGGAGTTCCTGGCGCTCTCGCTCCGGCAGGGCGCAGTAGGTTTCATAAAAAGGCCATCCCTTGAGGTTCAAAACTTCCAGGAACTGGCCGCAGCCGGTCTCGGAGCCCACGGCCTGAAAAAGGGCCATGAAATGGCGGCCCAGCAGCTCAAACTCCTTGCGGTAGGACTCGGTTTCCTGGCGCAGTAAATCGAGATCTTCTTCCAGGTTGACCCGGTCGGCGAAGTAGTTGTCGACGATCTCCTTCTTGATCTGCACCCTTAAGGATTCGAGGACGCGGTCGGAATCGTCCATGCTAACCTCGCTGAGCCATTCTCGGAAGCCCAATTAAATTGATGCCATTTTTGGTAAAGATGCAGCGCTGTAGGGTTGTGACGCCGGCTTAACTGGAGTCCGCCGGGGTGTCGCCGGCGTTGAGGTCCGCCAGGGGCACTTCCACCTCTTGCCTGTCCTCCATTTCCAGGGTCACGGTTTCCCGGATCAGGTTGTAGCGGATGATCTTGCCTTCCCCGGCCGGGGTCTGGATGCGCTTGCCCACCCTGGGCAGGTGTTTTCTGACATCCTGATAGGCGGCATATTCGTAGGTGAGGCAGCACATCAAGCGGCCGCAGATACCGGAGATCTTGTTGGGATTGAGGCTGAGCTGCTGTTCCTTGGCCATGCGGACACTGACCGGCTCAAAGTCCCTGAGGAAGGAGGAGCAGCAGAGCCCCCGTCCGCAGATTCCCAGGCCGCCCACCATCTTGGCCCGATGGCGCACCCCAATCTGGCGCAACTCGATGCGGATGCGGAACTCCTGCACCAGGTCCTTGACCAGTTCCCGAAAATCGACCCGGCCTGGGGCGGTGAAGTAAAAAATGACCTTGGAGGCGTCGAAGAGGGCGTCAACCTGCACCAGGTAGATGGGCAGGCGGTGGGCCTGGACCCGGCGCAGGCAATGCTCCCAGGCCCGTTTCTCCAGGGCCCGGTTCTTTTCCTCCTGCAGCAGGTCCTCAGGAGTGGCCAGGCGCACCATGCCCTTGATCTGGTCCGGGAACAACTGCGGGTCGGCGTCACCGAACACCGTCTTCACCCTCCCCAGCTTCAGGCCATGGTCGCTTTGCACCACCACCCGGTCGTTGGGTTTGATCTCCACCCCGCCGGAGTCCAGGAGGCAGCAGGGAAAACCGGGGCCCAGGCAAACCTTAGCGAGCGGCATCTGACCGTCCTCGGTGTTGCAGGCGCAGCCCCAGGATGTCCAGGGTCAACTCCGGGTTGAGATTGGCCTGAAGATGGCGCTGGGCCGTGCCCAGGGCGGCAAATTGCCGGAATAACCTCGCCAAGGGGGCAGCCGCCTCCCGGGCTATCTCCGGCAGCAGGTCCTGATGGGCCAGCAGGGATTCCGGGGCCCGGAAACGATAGAGGAGCAGGTCCCGATACCAGAGTTGGGCCAGGGACAGGAAATGATCCTGGTCAGGTCGGCTCCTGGCCAGGCGCTGGGCCCAATCGAGCGCCAGGCTGGCCGAGCCGCCTTCGATTCCCTCCAGGTCGGCCAGCACCTGGCGGCGCTGGGCCAGGATGGCCTCCGGGTCCAGGTTGAGGGCCCGCCCCAGGGAGCCGCCGCTCAAGGCCGCCAGCAGCCGGGCCTGGGGCGGCGCCAGCCCCCGGCGCTCCTCGAGTTCCCGGGCCACCAGGGCGGCGGGCAGTGGGACGAAGGAAAGCTTGTGGCAGCGGGAAACCACGGTGGGCAGCAGGTCTGCCTCCACTTGGGCGGTGAGCACCAGAAGATGCCGCTCCGGCGGCTCCTCCAGGGTCTTCAGCAGGGCGTTGGCTGCCTCGTCGTTCATGGTTTCCGCCGGCTTGATCAGGGCCACCCGCCAGCCGGCGCCGAATGGAGGGTAAGCGGTCAGGCGGCAAAACTCCCGAATCTGCCCGATCTTGATCTGGGGCTTTTGGTGAGATTGGGACTCCAGGGTTGGGGTGATCACCAGAAAGTCCGGATGAACGCCCGCGGCCAGCCTCCGGCAGGAGGGGCAGGCGCCGCAGGCGTCACCGTCTGCCAACGGTTCCTGGCAGTTGAGGGCCGCAGCCAGGGCCCGGGCCGTGGATGCCTTGCCCACCCCTTCCGGGCCCAGGAACAGGTAGGCGTGGGCCAGCCGGCCTTTTTGGGCGGCGGTCTTCAGGTGGGAGATCAGCCACTCCTGGCCGATAATCTCCCGGAAGGTCATGGGGCCCGTAGGCGCCAACGCCGGAGAGGGAGGGGCTGCCTTATCTTTTTTAAAAGTCGCCATGTTACTGATACTTTATCAGAATTAATCAATCCTTTATAAAGACAAGTATAGAGGATTATTATTAAATTAAGATTTAACCCCGGAGATATTTTCTAACGTAATCAGTAGGTTTCATAATCTTCACTTTATTCGTTTTCTTTGCCAAGTCATTAATAAAATTACCAAGGGTGGTAAGTATAACCTCCACTCCTGATTCTTCAGCTTCTGCTAAAAACTTATATTCATCTTCTAGATCTTCTAGGACTTCATCGGGATCAATAAGTTCAGTCATTCTTTTTTTAATGCTTTGATCGTCAACTTCTCGACATTTGCCCAAATAGCCTTCAGCGTGAAATCCGCTTTTATTTTTCTGAAAATATTCAACATTACTTGGTAACTTACAAAAATGTGTTCCTGATTTTATAATCTCAACTAGGGCATTTTCCTCTTGTTCAGATAGAATCGGAATATTGCGTAAAATTCTTTCAAAGCGGTCCATTACGCTGGAATCCATGGCAATTAGCATAATGGTTCCTCCATTTTAGATTCCCTTATTAATTAAAACGACCATATTGGTTTATTGGCGCGTAAGACGCGCCCTACAACTGGCAACTGACTACTGACTTTTCACTCCCATTCAATGGTGCTGGGCGGTTTGGAGGAGATGTCATAGACCACCCGGTTCACCCTTTTCACTTCGTTGATGATGCGATTGGCCAGCCGGGCCAGAAATTCATGGGGCAGGCGGCTCCAATCCGCGGTCATGGCGTCGGCGGAATCGACGATCCTGAGGGCGATGACGTTCTCATAGGTGCGCTCATCACCCATGACCCCCACGGTGCGGATGGGCAGCAGCACCGCAAAGGCCTGCCATACCTGGCGGTAGAAGCCCGCGGCCAGCATTTCTTCGATGACGATGGCGTCCGCCTGCCGCAGGATGTCCAGGCGTTCCCGGTCCACTGCTCCCAGGATGCGGATGGCCAGCCCCGGCCCGGGGAAGGGATGGCGCCAGACCAGGCGGTCCGGCAGGCCTAATTCCCGGCCCACCTCCCGGACCTCGTCCTTAAAAAGCTCTCTAAGCGGCTCCAACAGCTTAAGGGGCATGATCTCCGGCAGGCCGCCCACGTTGTGATGGGTCTTGATGGTGGCCGAAGGGCCCTTGAAGGAGATGCTTTCGATGACGTCGGGGTAAAGGGTGCCCTGGGCCAGGTATTTCACCCCGCCCAGCTTCTCCGCCTCGGCGGCAAAGGTTGAGATGAATTCGTGGCCGATGCGCTTGCGTTTCTCCTCCGGGTCAGCGACCCCCTCGAGAACTTGCAGGAACTTGGCGGTGGCGTCCACGTGCACCAGGTTCAGGTGGTGGTGGTCCCGGAAGAGGTTGAGCACTTCCGCCGCCTCATCCTGGCGGAGCAGGCCATTATCCACGAAGACGCAAGTGAGGCGATCCCCGATGGCCCGGTGCACCAGGATGGCGGTGACCGAGGAGTCCACCCCGCCGGACAGGGCGCAAATTACCCGTTCCTTTTCTCCCACCTCCCGGCGGATGGCGGCGGTGGCGGCCTCGATGAAGGATTGCATGGTCCACAGGGGCTTAAGGCCGCAGATGCGGAAGAGAAAATTGCTGAGGATCACCTTGCCCCGGGGAGTATGGTGCACCTCCGGGTGAAACTGCACCCCGTAAAGCCGCCGCTCCCGGTGGCGCACCGCACCTATGGGACAGGAATTGCTGGCCCCGATGATTTCGAAGCCCGGAGCCACCTCCTCCACCAGGTCGCCGTGGCTCATCCAGACCTGTTCCTCGGGGTCGAGGCCCATGAACAAGTCCTGGGTGTCCAGGATGCGGAAGGGCATGTAGCCGTATTCCCTGGAGGCGGCCGGGGAGACTTTCCCACCCAGCAGGTGGTTCATAAGCTGGATGCCGTAACAAATGCCCAGGACCGGCACCCCCAGGGAGAAGACGGCCGGGTCGAGGCTGGGGGCGTCAGGGTCATAGACGCTGCGGGGGCCGCCGGAGAGGATGAGGCCCCCGGGGGCAAACTCCCGGATGCGAGCCAGCGGCAGACTGAAGGGGTGAATTTCGCAGTAAACCTTGAGTTCCCGCACCCGCCGGGCAATGAGCTGGGTGTATTGGGAGCCGAAGTCCAGAATCAGGATTTTTTCTTTATGCGGATCAGGCATCTCAAGTTTCGAGTTGTAGGGGCGACCCGCTGGGTCGCCCAGGGTCCGGGCCTCAACCCTCTAGGTTGATTTTTTAATTGATTATAGCCGCTTGCCGGCCAAATTGCAAAGATTCTGTATGGTGCGCCACGTTAACCTCATACGATTCTATTCAGGAAACACTTAGGTTTTCACGGTGGCGACCTGGTATCGCTGCCCACCCTAAGTGGAGGGTATGCCCTGCGCACCATTATGGCGGCGGGCATGGAAGCCTGCCCCACCAAAGGCTGGCACGGCCAAACGAGAGCTTGGCAAGACAAAGGGACTTCCAAAGCCGGAGCTTGATAAAGAGGATTGAGCAAGTGGTGGGCGGTGCCCACCCTACACCTCCCCCTCCCTTGAGGGGAGGGGGTTGGGGGGAAGGTGGTAATGCATTAAGATGACAAGAAAATAATCACCCCCACCTTAGCCCTCCCCCCTCAAGGAGGAGGGAGGAAAACCCCTAATCTTTAGTTTAAGATAATCAAGAGACGTTGCCTTATAAGCTGGCGTCGCCGGGGTTTTCCTGGTGAAGAGCGGTTAAGGCGGCGGGCACTGTCCGCCCTATTTGGGTAAGGGGGATTTTATAGGGCGGCCTGTGGCCACCGAATGGGAGGAAATCGGGCCTAGAGCCCCAAGGGAGCCAGGTAGCGCCGCCCGATTTCGGCCTGCAGCCAGTCGCCGGAAGCGCTCTCGCTGCGGTCCAGGAGATCACGCAAATCCCCGGCCACGCCCCGCAGACGGCCGAGGATCTGTTCCCGGGCCGCGGCCAGCGGTCCCCAATCACCGGAGTCACAAAGGCGCCGGAAGGCCGGTTCCAGCTCCGGCATGAGCGGGGCGTAAAGGGGAGGCCGCAAGGCCAGCAACAGCGCCAGGGAAGCCAGGCGGCGCTCCTCGATCAGGTAGGCGAGGCGGCCCCATTCGTTGACTTCCGCCAGGGCGTCTTTCAGGGTCCGGAGCCACAGCTCCAGCCGGCTATGGGGAGCCAGTTCCAGGAGCACGGCAAATGCCGGTCCCAGGCTGGGCTCCAGGGCCTCCCCGACTTCGTGGCGGATGACGGGTTCCAACTCCCCGGCCAGGAAGGCCTCAAACCCGGGCCAATGGGCCGCCGGGTCCCGGAGCAGGCTGGCCAGCTCCAGTCCGTAAGCCCCCAGGGCTACTTGTAGAAAAGGTTTGTGCTGCTGAACGGGGTCGGAGAGGCGGTCCCAGAGGTAATATTCCCAGGCCTGGCGGCGGACGTAAATCCAGGGCCCCTGGCGTAAGGCCGGGGCTCCATCCAGGTCCCGGGCCAACTCCCGGCCCAGCAACAAGATGGTCAGGTCACCGTGGCGCCGGACTTCTTGCAGTTCCCCCAGGAAACAGGTGGGGGTCTGCCCCCGGCTGAGGCCGGCGCCATAGGCGAAGCCCAGGGGAATCAGGCGCCGGTTGAGGGCAGCCACCGCCAAGGGCTGGAAGCGCCGCCTTCCCAAGGGGAGAGACTGCCAGGCAGCCCCTTCCAGGGTATCCCAGACTTGCTCCCTGGCTTCAATCCACTCCAGCACCGCGGCGGGTTCCGGCTCCCGCCAAGCCGGCAAACGATGTTCCCATTTATAGAGCTGCCGCAACCTGAGCAGGGCGCCGCACAGGGAGTAGCCCCCGGCCTGGGCGGCCGCGGCCACCTGGCAGTTGGAGGCCAGCCGCTTCAGGAAGGTGGGGGGGAGCATGGCCGGGGCGCGGCCCCGGGTTATTTTTGGCCGCGGCTCCTGGAAATCCCCGGTGGGGAGCGCGGGAATCCTACCGGAAGGACGCCGGCTCATTTGCGGATCTGTTCCACCAGCTTCCGGGCCAGATCCTGGTCCAGGCCCTGGAGTATTTTGAATTCGCGGTTGGCGGCGGCGACGTCCCCGGTCCTGGCATAGTAAGCGCTCAGGGCATAATGTGCCTGGGGATCCTTGGGGTCCAGGGCCGAGGCTTCCTTCAGCTCTTTGCCGGCCTCGTCGAGGCGGCCCAGGTTGAGGTAGGCCAGGCCCAGGTCGCGGTGGGCCCGGGCCATGTCCGGCTGCAATTTGACGGCCTGGGTAAACTCGGCCAGGGCTTCCCGGTCCCGCTTCATTTTGCCCAGGGCCAGCCCCAGGCGGTAGTGGTTTTCAGGGTCGTCGGGGTGCAGGCGCACCGCCTTCAGGAAGGCGTCCCGGGCCTCTGGAAAACGCCCCATTTTCATATAGGCCGTTCCCAGGTTTCCCAGGGCCAGGGCCGACTGGGGCTGCAGGCGCACGACTTCCTTAAAGGCCTGGGCCGCTTCCGGGTAGCGGTTCAAATTGGCATAAGCCAGACCTAACTGCTGCCGGGCCTCGGCATAATTGGGATCGAGGAGGATGGCCTTCTGGTAGGCCTGGATGGCCGCATCAGAGCGGCCGCTCTGTTCCAAACCCTGGGCCTGATGGAAAAGGTCCTGCGCCTTGGCCGGGACCCCCGATTCTTCTTCGTAGGTGTCCATCTGGGCCGCAAGCGGCCCGGCTAGGATAGTCAGGCAGATCAAGACGGCCAGTAAGGCTCGTCCTGCCGCGATTTTCAGCATTAGGGAATCTCCCAGGGGAAGGATTTTCCATCATTATATTAAAAAATCGCCGGGAAGGGGAGGGGATGGGAAGGGACCAGGGTGAGCCGGTTTCCTGGAGAGAAATGCAGACGATAAGGCCCCCAGGGCGGCCAGACCCGCGCTTCCAACTTATAGGGCGGCCTGTGGCCGCCTCCCATGGGGCGATCCAAAGCGGCGGGCACAGCCCGCCCTATGAGCTAAAAAAGCTTGGCAAAGTGACATACTAAGTGATATAGTTTTATGAAAATGAGGTTGTTCAAAAATAAATGGTTTGCCCGTTGGGCAGGCGCCGAAGACATTTCGGATTCTGTCTTGCTGGAGGCAGCGGCGGAGATTGTCGCGGGCCAGGTTGAGGCCGATCTTGGAGGCTACTTGTTCAAAAAGCGCTTAGCACGGGAAGGGAGCGGCAAGCGCGGCAGTTATCGGGTTCTTCTTGGATACCAAAGGCCAAATATGGAAAGGATTATCTTTCTTTATGCGTTCGCCAAAAATGCCAAGGCCAATATTTCAGATAAGGAAAAGGAAGCCCTGAGCCTGGTCGCCGAGGCTTTTATTTCGGCAACAGATGCGCAGGTAGCCTGGCTTTTGAAGGAGGGCGCTCTAGTGGAGGTACAGCACCATGAGTGAGATTTTGGATATAGCCCACGATATGGCGCGCCAGCTTTTCAAGGCTGGCACCATGGATGAAATCACCATGCGCAAAATTAAGGCGCTTTGCTTGCCGTCTAAACGGGCGTTTCGGCCTGAGGATATACGGCGCATTCGCATCGCCAACCACGTTAGCCAGGCTGTGTTTGCGGCGATCCTGGGCATCGGCAAGACAACGGTTCAACAGTGGGAGCAGGGGCAAAAAAGACCGAGCGGTCCGGCGCAACGGCTCCTCGATCTTATTGATCGCAAGGGATTGGCTGCGCTCGGCTAATAGCGGCCTTCCCTTACCGCCCACCAGCGCCTGCTGCGCTATGCTTTCCAGCCCTACGGGCTCAAACATAACTTGTGGATCAGTTTTGGGGGGCAGGCCATTTATATATTGTGGGAAAGGAATTGCCCCATTCCCATAAGTACAGGCTTATGATAGTCCCAGAATCACCAATGCAGCTACTGGAATTGGAATTGTTCCTTGAGTTTCCCACCCTTGGGATGATGATTTGCCATAGGGTACCCAGGTTCCGCCTTTTAATTCCCATCCCTCCGAAGAACCCCGGCCATAAGGCTTTAATATTTTGCCATCGAACTCCCATCCAGAAGATCGCCCCCGCCCATATGGCGTAAAGTCCGTACCATTCCACTCATACCCGTTGGACGATGATTTCCCATAGGGTTTAATAATCCGGCCATCAAATTCCCAACCATCGGTAGAACTTTTTCCATAGGGCTTTAAAATTTTCCCATCAAACTCCCAACCAGAAGATGCTCCCTTTCCGTATGGCTTAATAATGTTACTCGGCATTTTGTCTCCCTCCTGGGTTCACCAATGAATTTAGAATACCGACTCCCATATAGTTTTTAAATAAGTAATGCAGGTCGTTTTCTCAACCATTCCGTGAAGTGAACGATATCCCATTGGTGAAGTCTTTCGGACTGCCTTTTAACAATATGCGGTTTTTCCCAAGCATTTCCTTTTGTTCAAGTTTCTTTTGATGAACCTTAAAAACGTCTCCTATTTTTTGGTCTTTATCAAAACCGAAGATCACCAAGCGGGGGCGAGTTGATATGTTAAACGATACACCTTCTTGGACCACCTTCTGGGCGATTTTCTTCTTTTCATCGGGTATCCCTAATAAATCCACGAAATTCTCACAAACTCGTCTATAAGACTCCACTATATCCCCAGTGACCAAATATTTTTCGATTAATTTTTGGTATTTTTTGATTTGTTTGACCACCTTTGGTTCTTTTTCTTCCTTGGCCCTCAGTTCTTTATTGGAAAAGGTCTTCGCCTCAAAAAACACCAATTCAACTCCGTTGGTTATCTTTTGGAGCGCAGCAAAATCTAAGCGTTGTGCCGCTGGCCCCCCAGATTCCTCAAATTCCTCTATCCCCTCAGCTTCCTGCTTTTCAGCTTCCTGGGTCAAGGCGATTTCCATATCGATAATATTAGGGTTACTCTTTAAAATCCATTGAATACCCTTCTTTTCCTCACCGGCATAAACGCTACTGGCTTTTTTCATTAATTCAAGATTTTCTTTGTCAAGATGATCAATGAAAACGCCTTTCAGGTTTTCGATATTTCCCTCTGCCGAGATAATAGGTTTCCGGTTCTTTCTCGGATGAAGTAGGTATTTATAATGAGTATGACCCAATAGCCCTTTGGAGTCATACCTAATTAAGACCAGGCTGTTCCCCTGATAATAGACGTTAAGATAATTATTTCTGATGCCTATATGCAAATCACTGTCGTTCAAAAGATCCCGCCACCAGCCACCCTTATTATAGGCTTCATTTAAGAGCCTAATAAACTCATCGTTTAACCCTTTTTGGAATTTAGCCATTGTAACCTCCATAGGATATTTATTAGGCATCCCACCAGATGCCGTCTTCCTTAATCTCCACATTATCAAAAAACTCCGGAAACCTCCCGGCCTCAAAAGAATGGATCGGAACCACCATCCTGGCGTTGATTGCTCTTGCCAAGCGCTGGAGGTCCGGAATAGAGGCGTGACCGGATGTATGTATCTGGCTCATGGGAATCCTATGACGTTCCAGCCAATTAAGAAAGGGAAATATTGAATCCTTCTCGAGATATCCTCCCCAGAGGGAATAGATAAGCCCGGCTTCCTGCAAACAGCCGGCATCTTCCATGTCAGTCTCCATGGAAGGCCGAAAGAGCATGGCGGCATGGGCAGCTATTTCCCGTAATTCTTCGGGAAAAATCCGATTCTTTTTATAAATTTCCAGCAGAGGAAAGAGCTGTTTTCTCTTGACCAGCCGCCGCTGCCACTGGGGAATAAAAACCCGGACGCCGGGCCAATCGCCTTGGGGGATATGAGGATTTTCCGTAGCCCGGAGGATTCCCGCGGTATAGAGGTCAATTATCATTTGGCGCTGGCTTTGCTTGCAGGCTCGAAAAACGGTGACGATACGGTCGATATTTTGGCCGGAGCAATAGACCAAGACCATGCCTTTGGTAGATTTCATCTCCTTTATAAACCGGACCTCTAATTCTCTTTCCGTGGGGAATCGTCCCTCTGCCTTCAGGCGCCCGATCGTGGAGCCTTCCAGGAGCAAAACATCCACATCTTTGGGTGGCTTACGTCCCAGCCTCTCAAAGAGGTCGGCCTTGGCGCCATGCGCGCGCAGGTCTCCGGTATAAAACAGGCGCTTCTCATCGGCGGCAATCAAGAAGGCGTAAGCATCATAGGCTGAATGATCAATCAGGTAAGGGGTTATCTCAAAAGGACCTACTTGCAAGGGTTCCAGGTCATTCAAGTATATTGCCTTCGGGAAGGTAACCCCCGCAGGGATGAAATTGGCCGCAGCCTCAAGAATGCGGCGGGCAGCAGCGCCGATGAAAATAGGCAGATCAGACCGCAGATATTTTGCCAGGCCGTAATGGTCCTGGTGGGAGTGGGAGATCACCACTCCCAGAAGGGTTTCATCCTTCTCCCTGAATCCCGGCACCGGAGCCAGCAACGCCTCTGCCTCCGGTGCGTCAAGAGGCAGGCCCACTTCCAGAACCAGGCGCTGTCCTTGGGCCTCGATCTCGACGCAGGTGCCCCCGATCTCCCGGGTCCCCCTATGGATGCAAACCCTCATTTTTTCTCCGGCTTCTTTCTAGTCAGCAAATGTGAGACTTATTACTGGGAGCGTGAAATAGATTAATTTTTCACCATTACACTCAAGGGAGAGGGAATTTTGGGAAACCCAAGGTTAATCAATTTTTCGCTCTGAGTAATAATAGGTTTGTTACAATTTTTCCCGCGGCAAAACCGCCCCATCCTGGAGTATATACTCCCCCCTCTGAATGGACTCTTTCTCGTCATCGAGCCATTGCAAGATGACCTCCTCCCGTTCCGAAGACTCCGCTTTATCAACAGATTTAAAGACTTTTCCAGATGCCAATAGGCAGGGATCGCAATAATAGTCCCCCAAAATATACCCGTCCTTATCCCGTCCAAATATGTATGTCATCGGAACATGTTTAAAGGATTCATCACAAAGCCCACAGGGGAGAGGAACATCAGGATTTTCAAACCGAAACCCTATGCGGCTTGGATAATATTTTTCAAATTCACTCATAGCTAAATCATGCTCTCCCGAATCAAGGCAGGCTCATCCTCTAAATTGTGCTCACGTGCCCTGGTGACGGCGGCATACTATATATTCAAAATAGGAGCCGAGAAATTTACACTTGGAGAGACTTTTTTCAAATTATTTTGAATGGAAGGAAAAAATGTTCCAACTTAATAGGGCGGCCTGTGGCCGCCTCCATGGGGCGCCCCAAGCGGCGGGCACAGCCCGCCCTATGAGCTATTTTTACATTATCAGCATTATCCAATTACTCTAGGTGAGTCTGTGATTCCCCGCCCTGTTTCTTCAGGTGCTTTGCCAGGGTTGGCAAGTCTTTGATCGTTTCCCCGGATTTTTGCTCAGCCAGCCGCAGCTCATAGAGCTTTTGCAGGTTCATCCAGAACTTCGGGCTGGTTCCGAAGAAATGGCCCAGCCGCAAGGCCGTGTCCCCGGTCACGGCACGCTGGCCGTTGAGGATTTCGGTTATGCGGTTAGTGGGCACCTTGAGCTGGCGCGCCAATGCCGCGGCGCTCATATCCAGTTCTTCAAGTTGCGCGGCGAGATGCTCGCCCGGATGGATGGCACTGCGTCCCATAATGCACCTCATTCAATGGTAATCGACGATTTCAAGTATCGCGTTTCAGGAATATCTTTAATATCTCTTGCTCCGCTCCCCCTCCCTTGAGGGGAGGGGGCTAGGGGGAGGGTGGTAACATTTTGAGATAGCAGAACAAATAATCACCCCCACCCTAACCCTCCCCCATCAAGGGGGAGGGATTTCGCTTGTCTTTGAATCTCTCAAATCATGGAGTTAAATTTTAAGCTTAATTATGCATTACGTAAAGGATAATTTGAGATAAAAACTGCGAAATGCAAAACGGAAAACGGAAAACCTTCCTTTACCGGTTTTCCAGCAAGCGTTTACCGGGCAGGGCCAGCGGCACTTCCGTCCCTTTAAGCCAGGGTTCCGGCGGGGTGGCGTCGTCGATGAGCAGGAAGACCCGATTGGGCCCCTGCCACAAGGTTTGCAGTTGCCCGGGGGCAATGAGGTAGTCCTGGGCCGGTGGCACCGGCTGGGGAAACTGGGGGAGGCCGTGGCGCTTCTCCATGAGGATGGGGCGGCCGGCGTAAAAGGCCAGGGAGGCGCCGTATTCGTACTCCTCGATGGGTCCCATGACCACCAGGTCGCCGGCCGCGGCATGTTGCCGGAGCCACAGCCCCGGGATCTGGTCGCTGAAGGCCGGCATGAGGGTCAGCCAGATGCGAAAGGTGAACAGGAGCAGAGAAACGGCCAGGACGCCGTAGCAAGCCACGGCCAGACGGGGTCGCCGGACCCAGCCGGCGGTGAGGCCCGCCAGGGCCAGGGCCGGGATCAGGTAGGTCACCGGGCGGGCCACCGGCGCGATGAGGCAGAACATGCCCGCGAACTCCCGGCGATTGGCCGCACAGACCTGCTCCAGATAAGGGAGGAGAAACAGGGTGGCCAGCCCCAGGAGACCGATGATCAGCAGGGCCCAGAGGGGGCCGCGGTCCCCGGGGGTATCCAGGTAGCGCTGCAGGCGCCAGCCGATGAGCAGGGCCAGGGGCGGCAGGGCCGGCAGGGAGTAGTATTCGATGCGGCTGGAGGACAGGCTAAAAAAGATCAGGATCACCGCGGGCCAGATGATTAGGAGCCGGCCGGCGCGGCGGGCGGCATCGCCGGTCTCCTTCCAGAAACGCCAGCAGGCGCCGGGGAGCAAGGGTGTGTAAGGCATGAGCCAGATGCCCAGAAAGAGCCAGAAGCCGGCCAGGGGAAAGGAGTTGATGTCCTGCGGGTGGCGCCTTCCGAGAAAGCGCAATATCTGTTCATTAAGGACCTGGAACTTGATGAATCCCGGGTGGGCCAGCTCGCAGGCCGTAAACCAGGGGACCATGATCAGGAAAAGCACGGCCAGGCCCAGAGGTGACCATAAAATGGAGAGCAGGCTGGCCCGGCGCAACTGCCAGGCAGAGCAGATGACAATCAGCCCCGGGAAGACCAGGCCGATGAAGCCTTTGCTGAGGAACCCCAGCCCCAGGGCCAGGAAGAAGAGGGCGCTCCACTTGCCGGAGGGCCGCTCCTGCCAGCGCAGCAGGAAATAGACCGAGACTGCCAGAAACAGGGTGATGAGATGATCGGTGAGGATCTGCAGGTGCAGGGCAAAGAAGCCGATGCTGCTCAAGAGGGCCAGGCCCCCAAGCCAGGCCGCCTCCTTTCCCAACAGGCGCCGGCCGATGAGGTAGGTGACCCAGACCTCCGCCAGCGTCACCCCCAGGAGGGGCAGGCGGGCCACCCGGTCGGAGACCCCGAAAAGTATATAGCAGGGCAGGGTGAGCCAGTAGAGAAGTTGGGGTTTGTCCCAGTAGGGGAGGCCGTTGAGGGTGGGGGTCAGCCAGGAGCCCGAGGCCAGCATCTCTTTGGGGATGAGGGCGTACATGGCCTCGGCCCGGATCAGGGGAGTGCGCCAGATCAGGGGAATCAGGTAGATCGCCAGGCAGGCCAGCAACAGGGTGTAGCCGTTGGCCAGCCGAGAGGCGCTGCGGTTCATGCCCATGAATGGAGGAAAGGCGTAATCGATACCCCGGACTCTAAACTTTTTTAGCTGACTGCTGAAGGCTGATAGCTGACTGATTTTTTTCTCAAGTCAGGTTCCAGCGGAACATGCGCCAGAGGTCGGAAAAACCGCTCATCTCCCGGACCACGCTGGGCTCGAAGCCGGAGTGCATCATGCACTGGGCGCAGCGGGGGTCCCGGCCCACTCCGTAACTGTCCCAGTCGGTGCGCTCCATCATCTCCAGGAAGGTGGGATAATGGGCGTCCACGATCTGGTAGCAGGGGGCGCGCCAGCCCTGGGGGTTGCGGGTAGGAGTGGCCCAGGGGGTGCAGGGGTAGTCCCGTTCGCCCCGGAGGAAACTGAGGTACAGGGGGGTGCTGAAGAAATTGAATTTGAGGCCGTTGCCAGTCAGCTGCTGGAATTTATCCTTGATCTCCTCCCGGCTCAGGAAGAGCTCGTCGTCGACCCCCTCGAAGCTGTAAGCCGGAGAAATCAGCAGGCCGTCCACCCCAATGCAGGCCAGGTAGGACAAGAGAATCTCGATTTCCTGGAGGTTGGTCTTCTTATAGATGGTGGTGTTGGTGCAGACCCGAAAGCCCATAGCCTTGGCGGCCTTGATGGCCTTGATGCCAACGTCAAAAATCCCCTGACGCCCCAGCAGGGCGTCATGGCTAGGCGCCAGCCCGTCCAGGTGGACGCTCAGGGTGAGGTGGTTCGAACGGGGTAGCTGGGGAAGTGAGCGCTCCAGCAGGACGGCGTTGGTGCACAGATAGATAAACTTGCCGCGGCGCACCAGTTCGTGGAGGAGATCGAAGACCGGCGGATAGATGAGGGGTTCGCCGCCGGTGATGGTGACCACCGGGGCGCCGCACTCATCCACGGCGGCCAGGCATTCCTCCAGGGTCAGGGACTGCCCCAGGCTCTCGTGATATTCTTGGATGCGGCCGCAGCCGGCGCAGGAGAGGTTGCACTGATGGGAGGGCTCCAACATCAGCACCAGGGGAAATTTTTCCTTTCCCTGAAGCCGTTTCTTCAGCAGGTAGCGCCCCAGATCGAAGCTGAGCCTTAATGGAAAGCGCAAGCCAAACCTCTCATTGAAGGTCAGAAAATAATTTGGGAACTATTCATCAAATAGCAATATTTTTAAGCGTAGCGGTGTTCCCGAAACCAAGCCACCGCCTCTGCCAATGCCTGGCGCACCGGCGTCAGGGTCAATCCTAGACATTGTAACGCTTTTGTATTATTAAAGTACATAAATTTTCGAGCCATGCGGATAGCGGTGACCGGCAGGCGGGGTGGTTTGCCGCTGATGCGGGTGCTGTAAAACTCGTTCAAGTAGGCCATGGCCAGCACCGGCCGGTAAGGCAGCCGGAAGCGGGGGGCCGGCCGGCCGCTGATCTCCGCCAGCAATTGAAATATCCGGGACAGGCTCAGGTTTTCATGTCCCAGGATATATTTTTCAGCCACCTGCCCTTTGGCCTCGGCCAGGAGGTGCCCCCGGGCCACGTCGGCGACGTGGATCAGATTGAGGCCGGTTTCCAGGTAGGCGGGCATGCGCCCCTTGAGGAAATCGACGATCATCTGGCCGGTGGGGGTGGGGCGCCAGTCCCAGGGGCCCACCGGGGTGCTGGGGTTGACCACTACCAGGGGCAGGCCCCGGGAGGCGAAAGCGAGGGCAGCGCGTTCCGCCAGAAACTTGGAGCGTTTATAGTGTCCCACCATCTCGTTCAGAGTCACCGGGGTCGCCTCGGTTCCCGGAGTCCCGTCGCCGGGGTTGCCCAGGGTGCCCACGGTGCTGGTGTAGACCACCCGTTCGACTCCCTGGGCCAGGGCCGCGGCCAGCAGGTTTTCGGTTCCGCCCACGTTGGTTAAGTACATCTCCTCGGGATGGGGGACCCAGAGCCGGTAATCCGCGGCCAGGTGGAAGAGGCGGGAGCAGCCGGACAGGGCCGCCTCCAGGGAGGCCCGGTCCCGCAAATCGCCCTGGGCCACCTCCACCGGCAGCCCTTCCAGGGCGGGATGCCGGGGGTCCCGGGCCAGGACCCGCACGGCCCGCTTCCGGGCCAGCAGTTCCAGGACCACCGCCCGGCCCACGAAGCCGGTGCCTCCGGTGACCAGGGTTTTGGGATGGTTGGCAGGCGTCTGCTGGTTTCCGGTAGTAGCCATTATCAGGTTTCGGGGCGCGGGTCTGGTCTAGAGGCTATTGCAAAACCTGATTTCATTGTCATCCTGAACGAAGTGAAGGATCTCAGTCACTCAAATTGCCAGTGTGATGCTTCATAATTGCTTTGCCTTTTAAGATACTGTTTCTTAACCCCCTTTTGAAAAAGGGACAAGGGGGATTTAAAATAACCTCTTAAAATCCCCCTAAATCCCCCTTTTTCAAAGGGGGACGTAAGTACCCTTGGAACTTAGGGTTTCGCTTGAGTTAACGCCGTACTATTTACGGAGCACAACACTAGATTCTGCGCTTCGCTCAGAATGACAAATCTAGGCAGACTGAGGTTTTGCAATAGCTTCTATGACTCCCGGCGCCGGGAGGGCGATTCTGAAGGTTTATGCCTCTTTCGGTTCCCTGGACTTGAGCGCCTGGAGATACTGGCCCAGGGCCATCATGGGAAAGCAATCGCGGTAGAGATGATAGCGGATCATGAAATGGCCGGGGAAGCCGGTGCCGGTGAATTGCTCCTCTGCCCAGCGGCCCTGGGGGTTGTGGGTGCGCAGCAGGTATTCCACGCCGGCCTTGGCCTCCGGGGAGCGGGCTTCGCCGGCGGCGATCAGCCCCAACAGGGCCCAGGCGGTTTGGGAGGCGGTTGCCTCTCCCTGGCCCATCAATTCGGGATCGAGGTAGGACTCGCAGCATTCGCCCCAACCGCCATTGGGAAGTTGGCACTCTTTGAGCCAGGCCGCGGCCCGGCGAACATAGGGCCGGTTGAGGTCCTCGCCGATGGCCGCCAGGCCCGCCAGCACCGACCAGGTGCCGTAGATATAGTTCACCCCCCAGCGCCCCCACCAGGGGCCGTCGGCATGTTGCCGGCGGCGCAGGAAGGCCAGGGCCTTCACTGCCGCGGGGTGGTCCGGGCCGTGGCCGAAGGTCCCCATCATCTCCAGGATCCGGCCGGTAATGTCTTCGGTGGGAGGGTCCACCAGGGCCTTCAGATCCCCGAAGGGGATGGCGTTGAGCCATTCCCTGGTATTATCCTTGTCGAATGAGGCAAAGCCGCCGTTCTTGCACTGCATCCCCAAACACCAGTTGATGCCGCGTTGGATGGCAGCCTGGCGCCCGGCCACATCGGCCAGCCCTTCCTTTAGGGCGGTCAGGACCATGGAGCTGTCGTCCACATCCGGGTACCAGTTGTTGACAAATTCGAAGGCCCAGCCTCCGGGAGGCAGGTCCGGACACTTGATGCCCCAGTCTCCGGGCTTAAAGATTTGCTGGGAGAGCAGCCAGGAAGTGGCCTTGACCATGGCCGGGTCCTGAGGCGGCAGGCCGGCGGCGGCCAATGCCCGTACCGCCAGGGCTGTGTCCCATACCGGCGAAATGCAGGACTGCAGCCAGGTGCGTTCACCCTCCCGGATTTCAAAAAACTCGAGGGCCTTGAGGCCCCGGCGCACCGGGCCGTGCTTGACTCCATGTCCCTGCAGATGGAGAGCCAGCACCGAGTTGGCCATGGCGGGTTGGATGCCGGCCCAGTCGCCGCTCTCCTCTTGATGCTCCAGCACCCAGCGCTCCGCCTTTTTCAAGGCGTAATTGCGGGGCCAGGGGATGGGCAGCTTGTAATAAAGCTTCAGGATCCGGTCGATCACCATGAACAGATTTTCCAGGCGGGGCCCCTTGGGTTTCCAGGCCACCCGGTGCTGTTCAAAGGGTTCGCTGGGGTCGAGAAAAAGCTCCGGAACTGCTTGTTCCGGGGGCAGCCGCCGGACGGGGCGCCGGGCCATGATGATCATCAGAGGCACTATGCTGGCCCGGGTCCAGCTGGAAAATTCATAGATGCTGAGGCCGGTCCAGGGGGGCAGGAGGATGAACTCCACCGGCAGCAAAGGGATGCCGTCCCAACTGATCTGGCCGAAGAGGGCCAGGAAGATGCGGGTAAAGACCCGGGTCTGGAGGGCGCCGCCCCGGGCCAGGATAAACTCCCTGGCCTTTACCATCCGGGGGTCTTGAGGCGAGACCGAAGCGATTTTCAGGGCCAGATAGGCTTCGACGCTGGCGCTGAGCTCGCCGCCATCCCCTTGCCAAATGGACCAGCCGCCACTGTCGAGTTGCCTGGCCAGGATATCGGCCGCCAACCTGGGGATCTTGGCCTCAGCCAACCCCAGGAAGCGGTGCAGCATGATATATTCCGCGGTGATGCTGACGTTGGACTCGAGCTCGGCCCACCAATAGCCTTGGGCATCCTGCATCGCCAGCATGGCCGCCGCAGCCCGGCGCAGGGCTCGCTCAATGCGGCTGCGAAAAATCTCCGGTGGCGCCTGCCCGGACACCGGAGTGTGGGCCGTTATCGATTTTCCCTCCAAACCATCTCCCCCCCTGCGTTATCAAGCTAATCATTAAAGTATATCATAACCATAGGCTGCGTTAAAGAATTTTAGTTAAAAAGCAAACAGGTCGATAATTGAGCCAGCAGCAGCCTCAAGGAAAGTGGCAGAATTTCCGTAAGCCCTTGAAGGCCCAGGGGGGCGTCCCGGCTTATTTCTGCGGTTCGCAAAAAAAGTTGGGTCCTCTGCTGCTGGACGGCCGGGAAGTGGCCAGGCCCCGCTCCGAAATCGGTCCGAACAAAAACTTGGTCGCCCGGGAGCCGACTCGTTGCTATCCCGCGGCAAAGGAATTATGATCTAGAGGGCGGGTGGAGAGACGCCCCTGAAATTGGATTCGGGACCACGTACTGGAACTTCCATGGGCAATCCGGTAAGAGCTGGCCGCCTCCGGCTTTCCCGGCGGCTGCCGACTCCCGGCCCATCCCTGATAACCTCTTAGGAGATAAAATGGCCTCCAAAGAAGAAGACGAAGAACTGCAACAGATTGTCATACCTCCCGTCCTGCCCCTGCTGGCAGTGCGGGATGTGGTGGTCTTTCCCAACATGGTGCTCCCCTTGTTCGTGGGCCGGGAGGCCTCGGTGCTGGCTATCGAGGCGGCCTTGGCCCAGGACCGCCTTTTGCTGCTGGCCACCCAAAAGGACCAGGCCGTTGAGAACCCCGAGGGGGAGGATATCTACCCGGTGGGGACCGTGAGCCTCATCCTGAGGATGTTGAAGCTCCCGGACGGGCGCCTGAAGATCCTGGTCCAGGGCAAGAGCAAGGCGTCGATTAAGGAATATATCCAGGAACGCCCCTATTTCCAGGTGAAGCTGGAGGTCATCCCGGAGGCGGCTGTCGGCGAGATCTCTCCCGAGGCCGAGGCCCTGATGCGCAATGCCCGGGAGATGTCGGAAAAAATCCTTACCGTGAAGGGCATCATGTCCCCGGATTTGTTGGCCATCCTGGAATCCATCGAGGACCCCGGCCACCTGGCCGATCTGGTGGCCGCCAACCTGCGCCTCAAGATCGACGAGGCCCAGATGGTCCTGGAAGAGACGGACCCCATCCGCAACCTCATCCAGGTTAACGACTTCCTGCGCAAAGAGCTGGAGGTTTCCGCCATCCAGGCCAAGATCCAAAACCAGGCCCGGGAGGAGATGGACCGCAGCCAGCGGGAATACTTCCTCCGGGAGCAACTGCGGGCCATCAAGAAGGAACTGGGCGACCTCGACGAGCAGGGCAAGGAGATGGAGGATTATCGCCTCAAGATCGCCCGGGCCCGCATGACCAAGCAGGCCGAAGAAGAGTCCCTCAAGCAGCTCTCTCGCCTGGAACAGATGCATCCCGATGCCGCCGAGGCCTCCATCGTCCGCACCTACCTCGATTGGCTGGTGGAACTTCCCTGGAGCAAGGGCACCCGGGACAAGCTGGAGGTTAAGGAAGCCAAGGCCATCCTGGACGAAGACCACTACGATCTGGAGAAGGTGAAGGACCGCATCCTCGAATATCTGAGCGTGCGCAAACTCAACAAAAAGATGAAAGGCCCCATCCTCTGCTTCGTGGGTCCTCCGGGGGTGGGCAAGACTTCCCTGGGCCAGTCCATTGCCCGGGCCATGGGACGCAAATTCACCCGGGTTTCCCTGGGGGGCATGCGGGATGAGGCGGAGATTCGAGGACACCGCCGCACCTACATAGGCGCCCTGCCGGGGCGCATCATCCAGGGGCTCAAGACCGCGGGTTCCAATAATCCCGTCTTCCTCCTGGACGAAGTGGACAAGCTCGGCATGGACTTTCGCGGCGATCCCTCCGCCGCCTTGCTGGAGGCCCTGGATCCGGAGCAGAACCATTCCTTCAGCGACCACTATCTCAACGTGCCCTTCGACTTGTCCAAGGTGATGTTCATCACCACCGCCAACCTGGTGGACCCCATTCCTTCGGCCCTGCGGGACCGCATGGAAACCATCCGCCTCCCGGGTTACACCGAGGACGAGAAGCTGGAGATCGTCCGGCGCCACCTGCTGCCCAGGCAGTTCCAGGAAAACGGCTTGCGCCCCAAGGATCTCACCGTTCCCCCGGAGGTGCTCAAAAGGATCATTTTAAACTACACTCAGGAGGCCGGCCTGCGGAACCTGGAGCGGGAGATCGGCACCCTGTGCCGCAAGGTGGCCCGGCGCCTGGCCGAAGGTGAGGAACCCCCCTTTGCCGTTACCCGGGGCAACCTGCACCGCTACCTGGGGCCGCCCAAGTACCTGCCGGAAGGTGAGGTGGAGAAGGATGAAATAGGGGTGGCCACCGGCCTGGCCTGGACCCAGGTGGGGGGCGAGACCCTGGCGGTGGAGGCCTCCCTCATGAAGGGCAAGGGCCAATTGCTCCTCACCGGGCAGTTGGGCGACGTTATGAAGGAGTCAGGTCAGGCGGCCTTGAGTTATGCCCGCTCCCGGGCGGATCTCCTGCAACTGCCTCCGGATTTCTATGAAAAGCTGGATGTTCATATCCACGTGCCCGCCGGGGCTACCCCCAAGGATGGCCCCTCCGCGGGAGTCACCATGGCGACTGCCTTAATCTCCGCCCTGACGAAGATCCCGGTGCGCCGGGACGTGGCTATGACGGGGGAGATCACCTTGCGGGGCAAGGTCCTGCCCATCGGCGGCCTGAAAGAGAAGGCCATCGCCGCGCTCCGGGCCAGGGTCAAAAAGGTCATCATCCCCATGGCCAATAAAAAGGACCTGGAGGAGATTCCGCGCAACGTGAAAAGGCGCCTCAAGTTCGTGACGGTGACCGACGTGGATCAGGTCCTGGGCGAGGCCATGGTCCGCTCGCCTTTTCGGGAGGGGAAGAAGCCCGAGGCCGGCAAACCCAGAGTAGGGCGACCGGCCCGGTTGCCGGTGGTTTGAGAGAGAAGTTTATCAGGTTTTCACTCGAATTAATGCCATACTATTTACGGGAAACAACAACTCGAGACTTCTGCGAAAACCAACTTTGTCATATTGAGCGAAGCGTAGGATCTCGTATTTCGTCAGTCTTGATCAGATTCTGCGGTCGCTTCGCTCCCTCAGAATGACAAAAATGGGGAACTAAACACCGGGCGGCTCCATCACAGGCTGGAAGCCTGTGCCACTTTGAGGAAATGGTGGGCAGTGCCCACCCTACAACGACTGGGGCGGGTTTCAAACCCGCCCCTACCGCCAACCATTTCGTTGGGGGCGCATACCTGGGTTCTCTGCCCAAGGGGGAATTGAACGAACCCCAACAACTCGCTTCCTTTTGGGGCTGAGGAAATGGTGGGCAGTGCCCACCCTACACCGACTGGGCGACCCAGCGGGTCGCCCCTACACGAAACACGAAACCAAGGGCGGACACATGGGTCCGCCCCTAGAACAAATTTCGCAGAGGTCTCAACTCGCTTCCTTTTGGGGCTGAGGAAGTGAGGTTGGCTTGATATTTGACGCCGCGGCACTATCTTATCTCCACCAGGGGAAAGCCCTCTAGAAATCAAAGTTTTTGCTGTCTGCTGCCGGTTGACAGCTGAAGGCCCCAACAAAATTTGGATCCAATCTGGTCAGCTCCCCATTTCCCAAGCTATCTCGCCCTGGGCGTCCTGGCGTTTTTTTGCGCCTTGTTTGCCGCCAGCGAAACCTCCCTCTTTGCGCTGACTCCCCTGGACCGCCTGCGCCTCCGGGAGAAGAACCGGGTCCGGGGGGAGCGGGTGGAGGCCCTCCTGGCCCGGCCCCGGCGCCTCCTGGTGACGGTGCTCATGGGGGTGGAGACGATCAACATCCTGGCTTCCATTGTGGCCACCTCCCTGGCCCTGAGCATCTGGGGCCCCCACGGGAAATGGCTGGCCCTGTGCCTGCTGGCCCCCGCCTTTCTCCTGGTGGCCGAACTGATTCCCAAATCCCTGGCCCTGACCCATGCTACTCGCCTGGCCCCCTGGCTGGCCTTCCTGGTGAAGCCCGCCATCCTGGTGTTTACTCCCTTCCGCCTGGTATTGCTGCAGGTTAGCCGGGGTATTCTGGCCACCCTGGGGTTTCGCCCGGAGCTCGAGGTGCCCGCAGTGCGCCAGGAAGACTTTGTCCGCATGGTGGAAGAGAGCCATCTCCGGGGCCTGATTGCCCAGGTGGAGCGGGATTTTATTCAGAACCTCCTGGGCTTCGGCGAACTGCGGGTGGGGCAGATCATGGTCCCCCGCCCCGATATCTTTTCCCTGCCCCTGGATATGCCCTGTCCCGAAATGATCCAGGCCATCAAGCGGTCCCGGTTTTCCCGGGTCCCCATCTATCGGGACAGCCCTGATGCCGTCCTGGGCATCCTGCACGCCAAGGATGTCCTGTCGATGGCGGTGGAGGGCCCAGGCAGCGAGGACCTTAGGGAAAATATTTTGCGGCCGGTCTATTACGTGCCGGAAAACAAAAAAGCCTTCGATCTGCTGACGGAGCTGCAGGCCCGGCATCTGCGCCTGGCGTTGGTGGTGGATGAATACGGCTCCCTGGTGGGGCTGGTGAGCGTGGAGGACTTGCTGGAGGAACTCTGCGGCGAGATTCCCCAAGAGTTTCAGGTAGAAGAGAATCCCCTGCTGGAAATCGCCCCGGGTGTCTGGCGGGTCAAGGCCACCCTGTCCCTGGCGGATTTCAACGGGGCCATGGGAGTGGAGCTGCCGACCGCGGAGGTCGATACCATCGGCGGCCTGGTTCTGAACCTCTTTGGCGCTCTGCCCCGGGAAGGCGGCAGTGTGGCCCTGGACCACCTGCATTTCCGGGTGACCCGGATGAAAGGCACCCGTATCCTGGAGATGGAGGTGCGCCGGGAGGAGCCATGAATTCCGGGATTCTCTTCATCTTCATTCCACTCCTGGTCCTGGAAGGGATCTTCGCAGCCGCGGAGATCGCCCTGGTTTCCGCCAACCGCCGCCGTCTTCACCACCGGGCCGAGGAGGGACATTGGGGCGCGCACCTGGCCCTGAAACTCCTGGGCAGGCCGGAGCACTACCTGTCCGCCACCTTGCTGGGCGCATACATGGCGGCGGCGGCCAACACCATCCTGGTGACCGCTTTCTTCCTGGGGCATTTCGGCCAGGAGGCCGAAATCCCGGTGATGATCGCCCTGCCCCCCTTGATCCTGATTCTGGGGGAAATTATCCCCAAATCCGTGGGGCGGCAGCAGGCCACCCTGCTGGCGGAGCGCCTGGCCCCGGCCCTGTGGCTGTTCTATTGGGTATTCTCCCCCATTATCTGGGTCTTCGGCGGTATTAGCCGGGCGGTCTTGCTGATCACCGGGGTCCGCCAGACCGGCCAGGTGCCCTTCATCACCCGGGAGGATCTGCGCCTGGTGGTGGCCAAGAGCGGTCCGGAGGTGGACTTGCAGGGTACCGAGCGCCTCTTCATCCACCGTATCCTCCAGTTCAGCCTGCGTACCGTCAAAGAGGTGATGGTTCCCCTCTTCCGGGTGAGCGCGATCCCGGACACCCTGACCATCCAGCAGGCCCGGGAGGAATTCCGCGACACTTGCTTCTCCCGCCTGCCCATATTTCACCGGCGCATCGACAACCTCAGCGGGGTGCTCCACAGCTTCGACCTGCTGGGGGAGGAGCACGGCGAACGCCCCATGAAGCCCTTCGTCCGGACGGTGATGTACGTGCCGGAAGTGAAAAAGATCGACCGGCTGCTCACCGAGATGCAGCGGGAGGGCAGTCACCTGGCAGTGGTGGTGGACGAATATGGCGGCGCGGTGGGCATTGTCACCATTGAAGACCTGTTGGAAGAGATCGTCGGAGAAATCACCGACGAGTTCGACCAGGAGGTGACCCCCCTCCGGAAGTTGGAGGAGGGCCATTATCTCATCAACGCCCGCGTCGAAATCAAGACCTTGAACGAATCCCTGAAATTGGGCCTGCCCGCAGGCGATTACGAGACCCTGGCGGGGTTCCTCATCGCCCAACTGGGCGAGTTGCCCCGGAGCGGGGAACGGGTGCAGTACCGCAACCTGCGTTTTATCGTGCGCGCCACTGAAGGCCGCACCGTAAAGGAGGTGGAACTTTTTGTCGACCGCCCTACCCAGTGAACGCTGGGCCTTCTTCGACTGTTTCGCCGGCATCAGCGGGGACATGACCCTGGGGGCCCTCATCGATCTGGGCCTGGAGGTCTCGGACCTGGAGGGCCTCCTCAACCAGCTGGGGCTGGCCGAGGTGAGTCTGGCGGCGCCGCGCCGCACCAAGGACCATCTCAGCGGCGTGCAGCTCCAGGTGGACTTCCGGTCCCGCAGCCCCCAGCCCACCCGGAGCTACCGGGAGATCCACGCCCTGATCGCAGGCAGCCCCCTCACTCCCGGGGTGCAGGAACGCAGCCTCGCCATGTTTCGCAGCCTGGGGGAGGTTGAGGCCAAAATTCACGGACAGCCCCTGGAGGAGGTGCACTTCCACGAACTGGGAGCCCTGGATACCCTCCTGGATATCGTCGGCACCGCCTACGGGGTGGAAAAATTGGGGATCACCCGGGTCTTTTGCAGCTCCCTGCCCATGGGCTATGGGATGATCGCCGCGGGCCACGGGAGGCTCCCCAACCCGGCCCCGGCCACCCTGGAATTGTTGAAGGGACTGCCGGTTTACGGCACCGATCTGCCGGGGGAGCTGGTGACCCCCACCGGCGCCGTGATTCTTAAGGGCCTGGGGGCGGTCTTCGAGCCCTGCCCGCCCATGCGTCTGGAACGGGTGGGCTACGGCGCCGGCACCCGGGAGCTGCCGGGGTATCCGAATCTGCTGCGCATTTATCTGGGGTCCCCCCTGGCCCCGGCCGCCGGCCGGCGGGAGCGGGTGCTGGTGATTTCGACCCACATAGATGACATGAACCCGGAACTCTACGAACCCCTGGTGGCCGGGCTTATCAAGGCCGGGGCCCTGGACGTGGCACTCTCTCCTTTGCAGATGAAGAAGGGCCGTCCCGGGGTGAGCCTCACGGTGATCGGCCCGCTGGCGGCCCGGGAGGCCCTGCTGGAGCGGCTGTTTACCGATTCCACCACCCTGGGGGTGCGGGTCTCGGAGGTGGAGCGGGTGGTGGCCAGGCGCTGGCAGGAGGCCGTGGACACCCCCTACGGGCCGCTATTGGTGAAGGTCATGGAGTACGGCGGCAGGCGCAGGCTGCTGCCGGAGTATGAAGCCTGCCGCCAGATGGCCGAAGCCCAGGGGCTGCCGCTTCTGGAGGTTTACCGGCTGGTGCCCCGGGAGTGACCATCCTGGGATGCCGGCTCTGGATGGCCGCGGCCGCTCAAGTTTCCCCCCAGCTTTCATGAAGAAGCAAGGAAGCACAGGCAAGATGCCTGTGCCACCAGTTTCTGCTGCCTTTCAAGTCCCCCCCCCCGCCGCTACCTATTTGAGGGGTTTATTATAAGACTCCGGCAATAAGGCAATGGAAATCAGCGCAATTAGAATCATCCCGACAAGATAGAAGGCCGGGGAAGAGTTGTTGCCGGTTAATTTGATGAGATAGGTGGCAAAGAATGGACCCATGCCGCCCCCGATGGCCGCGCAGATGTTGTACCCCACCAGAGATGAGATCCGCACCTGGGTCGTGAAGATTTCCGCGATAAAGGCCACGGCGGTTCCCGAGAACATGGAAAGAAAGAGAGCCAGTACGAATTCTGCCAGCAAGACCCTGAGAAAACTGCCATTGGCGATAAATAGGAACAGGGGGTAGGTGAAGAAGATGAAGCCCAGGCAGGCAGTGATCAGAACGGGTTTCCGGCCGATCCGGTCAGATAGGTGACCCATAATCGGCATAAGCACAATCAGCAAAATGCTGGAAAAGAAGCTGGCCAACAGGGAGAGGCTGAGCGGCAGCTTCAAGACCGTATTGATATAGGTGGACATGAAGGCCAAGAGGATATAAAAGGCGGCGTTCCATCCGAGCGACATGCCCATAGCCTTGAGGATACCGCTGAAATTGCTTCTAACCGAGGCCAACAGGGGATTGCCCAGTACTTGATGCGCTTCTTCCACTTTTACATAGGAGGGGGTATCTTTAATTTTTCTGCGTATAAACCAGCCTATGTAACCCAGGACGATGCCAAAAATGAAGGGAAGCCGCCAACCCCAAGAGTATAGGGCATCTTTGGCTAAATAGTGGGTCAGGAAAAAACCTACCAAAGAACCGATGGTCATCCCGACTACCGCGAGATTCTGCTGGAAACTGCCATAAAACCCACGATTATTTTCCGAGGCATACTCGACCAGGAAGGCAGTTGATCCACCCCATTCGCCACCGGTGGAGAAACCCTGGATCAGCCGGCAGGCAGTCAATAATATGGGGGCAGCCAGGCCCAGGGCGGCATAAGACGGGAGAAAGCCCATGCAGAAGGTGGCCCCGGCCATTATATAGATGGTCCAGGCCAGTGCCATCCTGCGGCCATATTTGTCACCGATGTGCCCGAAGACGATGGCGCCCACCGGCCGCATGACGAAACCCAGGCCGAATACCAGAAAGGTGAGCAGGATGCTGATGACTCGATCTTTAACCGGGAAGAAGACCGTGGAGATGATAGGAGCCAGCGTACCGTAGACCCCGTAATCAAACCATTCCAGGATTTGGCCGGCGCCGCCGGCGTAGATAGCCCGCATCCTGGTTGGTTTATCGATATCATTCATAGTTTTCCCTCCGGCTGGGCAATGGTTAAAGGTAGAATGATTCAATCATATAATCATGCTACCATAGAAGTCAACAAAATGTTTCGTATGAGATATGAGCCTGAAATTATGAGGATTTTGCAGTTTTGGGCATGGAGTTATTCCTTGACAAAGCTGGGTAGTCATAGGATGATAGAACTATAAGGTTTCGGCAATAGGGTCGCGGTCCTGCGCCGGGAGCAGTTGCCGGTGACCGGGGCCGGCTTTAGATGGGGAAAACCCGGGCAGACAGAGAAATCTATGGAAAAGGTTAGTCTGAGACGAACGAGCGCGGCCGACGAAGCCTTCAAGGCCCTATACGACCGGATCATGTCCGGCCAGTTGCAGCACGGCGACAAGCTCCCTTCCCAGGACCAAATGGCCCTGCAGTTCGGGGTTAGCCGCAACACCATGCGGGAAGCCATCAATAAGCTCATCGTCATGGGTCTCTTGAGCGCCAGGCAGGGTGTGGGGACCCTGGTCAATATCACCAGCGCTACCGGGTATCTGGCCTCCCTTTCGGATCATCTGCTCCTGCAGGCGACGACGGTGCGGGATTTTCTGGAAGCCCGGGTAATCATCGAAAGGGCCACCGTGCGCCTGGCGGTTATGAGGGCCGAGCCAGCGGTGATCGCGGAACTGGAAGTCAACCTGAAAAAACAAAAAGAGGCGCTTCGCAAGGGCAACATCCAGGCCTTTATTGCCCAGGACGTCCTGTTCCACACTACCCTGGCCAAGGCCAGCGGCAACCAGGTTTTGCTGCAGTTGCTGGGGGCCGTAACCGACCTTTTGGGTAATTTTATCAAAGAGGTCTCTTTGCTGCCCATGGCCATGCAAAATGCCCTGAGGTTCCATAAGCAAATACTCAAGTTGATCAGGGCCGGCGACACCGAAGGCGCGGAAAGGAAGGTGGTTGAACATCTTTACGACGTTGCCCGGAATATCCGGCAGAGCACCGGTACCGAAATGGTCTTGGAATTCCCTTTCGACCTGGGCGGGGGCAGTTGATAATAATTTTAAAATTCAAAGATTAAGCGGGTAGTTACATAAGGAGAAATAATTAAGACCGCTCTGCCCCGGTCAACTGACGCCTGGTTACGCAAGAAAAACAAGAATAGCAAATTCAGATGATGGAGGTATTATAATGGACTCTGCCGCCAGTGTTCCTTTTGAGAATCTACAGATCCCACAAAGGATCGAGCGACTTCCTTTAACCTCTTATCAACGGTTTCTCGGGTTCATCATAATCACGGCCTGGTTCTTCGACGACGTTGATCTAGGCGCAATGACTTTTCTCCTACCTGTACTAGGCAGAGAATTTCACCTGAACCCAGTCATGATGGGAACTTTACTTTCGATGAGTTTTTGCGGAATGTTCATCGGAACCGGTTTGTCGGGGCTTCTGTCAGACAAATTGGGCCGGAAAATAATACTTCAATGGTCGATGATTCTTTGGGGGGTTGCAGGAATATTATGTGCCATATCGTGGGACATAACCTCGCTTTTCGTTTTCCGCTTTTTATTGGGAGTAGGGCTGGGAGCTGAACTTCCTGTCGCTACCGCTACTTTGCCGGAGTTTCTCCCCAAGCACGCGAGGGGACGATACGTGGCCATCATGGAAGGACTACTTCCAGTGGGAATCATTGTAGCGGGGGTCACCACCTATTTTGTCTTACCTCTTGTGGGTTGGCGATGGGTGTTTGTGGCAGAGGCAGTTCCTGCAGCCTGGCTCTTCCTGGTTCGCCGCAATATTCCCGAATCTCCGAGGTGGCTTGAGGCAGTCGGGAGACGTGAAGAGGCAGATCGTGTTATGGCCGACATCGAAGCGCAAGTGGCTAAGAAATACGGAAAGCCCTTGCCGCCTGTTCTCGAACAGACTCTAATCGAAAAAGAAACTGAACAGTCTCCGTTCTTTGAACTTTGGTCCTCAGACTATTGGCAGCGGACACTCATGTTGTGGATCGTGTGGCCTTTATGCCTCTTTGGGTATTACGGCTTGACCAGTTGGCTCGGCGCCTTGTTGGTGGGCAAAGGGTTTACGGTAATCAAATCGATAACGTTTGTGGTCACCATCACACTTGGAGGAATTCCGGGGTTCCTTTCTGCCACCTATTTGATTGAGAGGCTGGGAAGGAGGCCCGTGGTGATAGTCGCTACGGCGATGACTGCGGTCACCGCCTATTTTTACGGCAATGCCGGGACATTGTCAATGCTGTACATCTGGGGCTTCGCAATGATGTTTTTTACATACGCCATGTGGTCTGCGATCTACGCTTATACCCCTGAACTCTACCCAACACGCATGAGGGGCACCGGATGTGGATTGAGCTCCTCCGTAGGACGACTAGGAGCCATTGCCGGTCCCTACGCTATTGGATGGTTGGTGGCGTCAGCTGGAGGGGGGGCTGTTTTCGCCTTGGCGGCATCGATGTTTGGCATAGCAGCATTGTCGGTGCTGGTGCTCGGTCCAGAAACGCAAGGAAAAATATTGGAGGAAATTAGTCAGTGAAGCATTATGCAGTATTATCCCTTAATCGAGGAGCGGCTTATGAATTTGCAACCCGATTTCGAGCGCCTCAGAAAAACGGTGCGGCACGAGGAGCCGGATAGAGTCCCCCTTTGCGAAGTGCTCATCGAATATCCCATACAGGGCAAGTTCCTCGGTCGTGAGGTGACCCAGGACGACCTGGGGTCCCAGGTGGAATTCTGGGCGGGCGCCGGCTACGATTTCATCCCCATAACTGTCGGGATGATGAGTCCCGGGAAGGTGACGCAGGAGTCTTCCATTTCCCGGGTCCTCCGGGAGACCATGCTCAAGGACTCCCCGGATAGCCAAAATGATCAGGCCTGGAACCTGGAGTATACGAGCTTCATCAAAACCCGGGAGGACTTCGAGAAATTCCCCTGGGAGTTGGCCTCGCAGCTCGATTTTTCCAAGTTTCAGCAGGCGAAGGAGCTGCTGCCCGACGGCATGAAGGTCATTGCCGTCTCCGGCAAGATCTTCACCCTTACCTGGATGCTCATGGGATTCAATCATTTCGCCATGTCCCTCATTATGGACGAACAATTGGTGGCGGATGTATTCAGGAAGGTCGCAGAAATTCAATTCCGGGGGCTTGAAGAAATCCTCAAAATGCCTTATGTCGGGGGAGTATGGGTGGTTGACGACCTGGCGTTCGGCACCGGCCCCATGATCTCTCCGCAGGCCTTCGGCGACCATGTTTTCCCCTGGTATCGGGAGATGGCGGCGCGGTGCCACCGGAATGATCTCCTATTTATTATGCACACCGACGGGGACGTGATGCCTTTAATGGAGGACCTGATCAAGATGGGCCTCGATGTCTTACAGCCCATCGATCCCTCCTGTATGGACATTGTCAAAGTCAAGGAGATGTATGGCGATCGCCTCACCCTGGTGGGAAATGTCCCCAATGAACTCTTGAGAAGCGGCGCCCCCGCCGAGGTGGAACAATATGTGAAGAATCTGATCGATCGGGTTGCTCCGGGGGGAGGGTATTGTGTAGGCTCGGGAAATTCAGTCCCCGAATGGGCCAATTTCGACAATTTCATGGCGATGCGGGAAGCTGCACTCAAACATGGGAGCTACCCCATCAAGCGATGAGCCCGAGATAGGGGCTACTGAGCAGCTAAATTTCTGGAGGAGCATCTAATGGACCGGAGAGTAGAGCAGATCCAAGAGGCCGTGGTGGCTGGCAGGCATAAGGAGATCGAAGGTCTGGTAGCCGCGGCGGTTAAAGACCAGATCGACCTGAATAGCATAATTAACGATGGCCTGATTGAGGCCATGGATATTGTGGGGAGAAAATTCGGGACCGGTGAGATCTACGTTCCGGAGATGCTGGTGGCCGCGGCCACCATGAAGAAGGGCCTGGCCATCATCCAGCCTTTACTCAAAGGGGAAGCCTCCCAGCCCAAGGGGACTGTGGTTATGGCCACAGTAAAGGGTGATCTCCATGATATCGGGAAAAATTTGGTTAGTATGATGATAGAAGGCGCAGGCTTCCGGGTAATTGACCTCGGAGTCGATTTGAGCGCCGAAAAACTCGTTGAGCAGGTGGCTGAGCTCAAACCGGAGGTGCTCGGTCTTTCCGCCCTGCTCACCACCACTATGCCCGAGATGCAGCGGGTGATTGCCACCTTCCAGGAAAGGGGGTTGCGGAACCGCGTCAAGATTATGGTGGGAGGGGCTCCGGTGGATGCCAAATTCGCGGCCAAGATCGGCGCCGACGGCTACGGCAAGGATGCCGCCGAAGCGGTGCAATTGGCTAAAAAACTGATCGGCGTCAATTGAGACGCCAATAATCCCGCCCGATAATTGGCTGAGGTGGCCAGGTAATGGAGTATCCTAAGTTCGGTTTGGTCCGGCAAAAATTCGAAAAAACGACATTCTCCGATCCCGGCGCTATGGTCAGGAGGGAACTGGAGCGCTCGGACCTCCTGGCCCCTATCGGCAGGGGCGATAAGGTATTGATCACGGCCGGCAGCCGCGGCATCGAATCGATGAACGAAGTGCTCAGAACCCTGATTGAAGCAGTGAAGGAACACGGCGGCGAACCCTTGCTCTTCCCGGCCATGGGCAGTCACGGCCGGGGAGATGCCGAGGGGCAAGTGGAGGTCCTGCGGCATCTGGGCATCACGGAAGCAAACTTAAGCGCTCCGATTTATTCGGGTTTTGACGTGGTGGAGATTGACCGGGTACTCGACTCGGTCCCGGTCTATGCCGACAGAGCCGCCGTAGATGCCGACCATATCCTGATCGTCAATCGCGTTAAGGAGCATACGGAATACCTGGGGGAAACGGAGTCCGGAATTCTGAAGATGGCAGTGGTGGGATTAGGCAGGCAACCCGGGGCCGAAACCATGCATAAGCTGGCGGTCAACATTAGCTACCTCAAGGCCATTCACCTGATCGCCGCTTCCCTGTTCCAGAATTTAAAAATCCTCGGGGGGGTGGCGCTGCTGGAAGGCCACTTGAACCAACTCCGCAGGGTCGAAGCCATCCGGCCTGACGAGGTATTCGCCAGAGAACCGGCTCTTCTTGAGGAATCGAAGCTTTTCAAACCCAAACTGCCTTTTCAAGAATTGGACATCCTGCTGATAGACGAGATCGGTAAAGAGATCTCCGGCGCGGGCATGGATACCAAGGTAGTGGGGCGGATCATGAACATCTACGAGAAGGAGTGCGAAACTCCCAAGATCACCCGCATCATCGTCCGGGACCTGTCCGAGGCCACCTTTGGTAACGCCACCGGGATCGGGCTGGCGGACTACACTACCCGCAGAGCAGCGGAGAAAATCGATTTCGAGGCGACCGCGATGAACTGCATGACCGCGGTAGCCCCGGAGAAGGGGCGCATTCCTCTGGCCTTGGCGTCAGACCGGGGAGCCTTGGAGGCCGCCTTCAAAACGATTGGGCTTTGGACTCCTGAGGGCGTCAGGGTTGCCTGGATCGCCAACACCAAGGATCTGGAAGTGCTGGCGGTCTCCAGCGCTCTCCTGGAGGCGCGCCGGGGCGAATTGGAGGTTTGCGAAGAAGCCCGGCTATTCGACCTGCCCTATGATGCCTCCGGAAACCTTCCTAACCTGCGAGACCTTCTGCACAAGAGAGGAATGGCGCTTTAGAGCAACTTTTCCCTGATCAGATATTCCATGGCCCGCTGGGCGAAGGTGGCCATGACGCTGATCATCCAGGTGAAGTGGGACTGCATCTCCTGGAACAGGCGCGAATCCGCCATCCCCAAGAGCCCGTGCATCACCGTGCTCACCCGCACCATCTCCGGTTCGTTAATCTGCCCCTGGGCCAGGTTGATCTCCAGCTCCAGACCCCGGAGGAACTCGAGAAAAAGCCGGCTGGCGCCCTCGCCCTCCAGTCCTTGCATTTGGGCAACGCTGTCCAGGAGCCGGGAGGCGAGGATGATTTCCGCCTTGATCCGGTCGGCGAAATGGAAGGCCAGGATGGCCTGGCGGCTGGAGGTGGGATTTTGGATTTTTTGGCTAATTGGGGTTTCGGCCATGAAGCAGTCTCCTTAAACGCAGATGGGAATCTCATCCGGTTTCATATATAATCTTTCATGGTTAAGATTCGTTACCCCAAAAACGACTCTATGTCAATAAAATGACCTCTGGCAAACTCTTTTGCAGCAAGGGCCGCGAAAAAGGGTTGACTTCAAAATATCAGAATGATTATCTTCCTAGAAGTTTAGAAAGGAGAACTGGTGCTCGCGGCGTTGCTCTTCATACTCTGGGCCTACGGCATGTATGCCCTCATTTCCACCTTACGCAGGCGCAGAGCTGCCACTCTGCGGCGGGGACGCCCCTGGCGGCGCCTCGGTTGGCTGGGCTTGCTGGCGGCCGCCGGCGTGGGATTGGTGTTGGCCGTGGCCTTGGTCCAATCTTTTGAGGGGCGGCATCGAGATCTGCAACTGGCGGGGTTTCAGGGGACGGTGTGGGCCGAGGGCGTGCCGGCCAACTTGAATTCCCGGGTGGAAGAGCCTCCCATCAAGGCCACGGCCTCCGGGGATCAGCCGGGCTATACATTGCTGCACCCCGGGACTCCCTCCGCCGATTTGGCCCCGAAGACGATGACCCTCAGGCCCAGACCGGCCCCCAAGCCAAAAATCCGCAAAGCCCAGGCCGCCAAAGGGACCAAGCCCGCGGCCCGGAACCAGCTGGCGGACGCCAAGGATAAGTCCAAGATCGCCCCCCCCAAGAAGAAGAAGTCCTCTGCCCCCACGGCTGTTAGGAAGACCGACGAAGGATAGGGGCGCTCGCCGCGGCTGGCCGGAAAAATAGTGGCGCCCGCCCGGCTTTTCCTCTTTTTACCCGCAAGTCATCCATGTTAATTAAAGAAAACGCCCTAGGCCGCGGTGGCCGGCCAGGGGAGTTATTGGGCGGGAGTCAGGTTCGAACCGCACCGGGCGCTGCCCCGGGCCTTTGCCAGAGATGCGGTTGAGTTTTTTATATAGAGGTCTTGCCGTTGAGTCCGGATTCAGTTAGCAGAGACAGCCAAACCGGGAAAATCGCCAGGGCCGCGGGAACCGTGAGCCTGGCGGTCCTGGCCAGCCGCATCCTGGGCCTGGTGCGGGAGCAGGTATTCGCCGGCATGTTCGGGGCCGGCTACGCCTACGACGCCTTTGTGGTGGCCTTTCGCATCCCCAATCTGCTGCGGGACCTCTTTGCCGAAGGGGCCCTGAGCGCCGCCTTCGTCACGGTGTTCACCGACTACGACCAGAATTTGGGCGCCGCCCGGACCTGGCGCCTGGCCAACAATGTCATCATGTGCTCCTCATTGCTGGTGGGGAGTCTGATCCTCCTGGGTATGTTCTTCTCCCCCCAAATGGTCCATCTCATGGCCCCGGATTTCGGCTTCGTCCCCGGGAAGTCGGAACTCACCATCCTGATGACCCGGGTCATGTTCCCTTTTTTGCTCCTGGTCTCTTTGGCTGCCCTGGTCATGGGCGTCCTCAACACCCGGGGCAAATTTTTCATCCCGGCGTTGGCCTCCAGTTTCTTCAACCTGGGCTCGGTGGTGGCCGGGGTGGCTCTGAGCCTGCTGGTTCCAAGTCTGGGCCTCAACCCCATCGTGGGGATGGCCTGGGGGGCCCTCATCGGCGGCCTGCTGCAGTTGCTGGTGCAACTGCCTATGTTGTGGCGGGAAGGTTTTCGCCTGCAATTCGTCCTGGAATGGCGGGATGAGGGGCTGCGGCGCATCGGCCGCCTGATGCTGCCCGCGGTGGTGGGACTATCCGGCACCCAGATCAACATCTTCATCAACACCTTTTACGCCTCCAGTTGCGCCCAGGGAAGCGTCTCCTGGCTCAATTACGCCTACCGCCTCTTTCATCTGCCCGGGGGGCTCTTCGGGGTGGCCCTGATGATAGCCACCATGCCGGTGCTCTCCCGGCATGCGGCCCTCAATGATTTAGGCGCCTTGAAAGGGGCACTGGAATCATCCCTAGCGCTCGCCTTGCTGGTCACCCTGCCGGCGGCCTGCGGCCTGATTTTCCTGGCCCAGCCCATCATCGCCCTCATTTTCCAGCACGGCCATTTCACCGCCTGGGACACCCGGCAGACCGCCGCGGCCCTGGCCCTGTATGCCTTGGGCCTGACGGCCTTTGCCGGGGTGAAGATCATGGTGCCGGCCTTCTACGCCTTAAACGATACCCGGATCCCGGTGCTGGGCTCTTTTCTGACGGTGGCGGCCAACCTGGCGTTCATTAATCTCACCCTGGGCCCGTTGCAACACCTGGCCATTGCCCTGTCCACCTCGCTCAGCGGCACCCTCAACTTCTTCTTCCTGGCGCTGATGCTTTACCGGAAGCTGGGGGGGTTTCGGGCGGGCTATCTCCTGCGCAACTTGGCCAAGACGGGGTGCTCCGCCCTGGTGATGGGCCTGGCGGTCTTCCTGGCCAATTTGCTGCTGAGCGGCTGGCTGGGAAGCAGTTTGCCGGGGCGCCTGTTGTGCCTCCTGGCGGATATCCTGCTGGGAGGGGGTCTCTACGTGCTGATGGTGTCGCGCCTGAAGATTCCGGAGTTCCAGGAACTGATCGGGCATTTGGCGGCCCGCCTGAGAAGATAGTTTTCCGTTTTCCGTTTTCCGTTTCCTGTTAAGATGATTCTGATAGTTGGGCCAGGTGTGCCGGAGGCCCCGGAAAAACTTTCGAGTCGCTGGATGACAGAATAAGGGATAATGGTTAACTGAAAAATAGGCTTTTTTCTTTCGGTTCGCCGGACCAGGTAAGCCAGGGAAAAGAAGACAGAATTCGGAAAACGGAAAACAGAAACTGAAGACAGGAGTCGTCATGGAGCCTGCGGCGAAAATCGGACCGATACTCAAGCTTCTGGATAAGCATTACCCCCAGGTGCACGTTACCCTCGATTTCCACAACCCCCTGGAGCTGCTGGTGGCCACCATCCTCAGCGCCCAATGCACCGATGAGCGGGTGAACCGGGTAACCCCGGCGCTTTTCGCCAAATATGCCAGCGCCGCCGATTATGGCCGCGCCCACTTGGAGGAATTGGAACGGGAGATCTACCAGACCGGCTTTTACCACAACAAGGCCAAGAGCCTCAAGGCCCTGGGCCAGGCCCTGGCGGAGCACCACCGCGGCCAGGTGCCGGCCTCTCTGGAGGAACTGGTCAAGCTCCCGGGCATCGGCCGCAAGACCGCCAACGTTGTCCTGGGCAATGCCTTCGGCATTCCCGGCATCGTGGTGGACACCCACTGCGGCCGGGTCTCCCAGCGCCTGGGACTCACCGGGGCCAAGGACCCGGTAAAGATCGAGTTCGACCTGATGGACCTGGTGCCGAAGGAGTGCTGGACCAGGTTTTCCCTGCAGCTCATCTGGCACGGCAGGGCCATCTGCACGGCGCGGGACCCTAAATGCCCCCGCTGCCCCTTACTGCCCTATTGCGATTATGGCCAGCAGGCAGTTGCTGCCTAGCGGTGAGCAAATGGAGCGCCGGGTGCGCCGTGCGCCCCTTAGGGCCATTGGTTTTTTCGGCTTGCAGAGCCTAGTGTCATGTCCTACGATTTTCTTCACAAAAGATTTGAAATAACCCCCCCTCCCTGAGAGGGGAGGGGGTTGGGGGGAGGGTGGCAACTTATTGTAAATCAAAGATACATTACACCCCCACCCTGACCCTCCCCCATCAAGGGGGAGGGAAAAAGGCAAAGCATATAGGCAACGTTTCCGTGGGACTCAATACTAGGCTCTGCCCTTTTTCTTTTTGGGGCGTTTTCTCCCCACCAAAATAATTGACACAGGCCCGGAAGGGTGGCATAAGAGAAAAGAAGCCGGTTAGGAAAAGGAGGTCGGGAATGAGGCTTAAGATCTGGCGCACCACACTGGGGATCTTGCTGGCGGCTTTGCTGCTCACCGCCGGCTGTCTGGAAACTACTCTCATGGGCATAGGCGGTATGGCCGCCGTCAGCGGCTATAAATGGATCGAAGGCACCATGGAAAGGGACTATCCCCGGCCCATGCCGGAAGTCTGGAAAGCCACCCTGGAGGCCTGCAATGACCTGAGATTGCAAATTAAAGCTCAGGAATATAACCCGGTGGAATCCCATATTGAGGCGGTGTCGCCCCCGGACACTAGCGTGAAGATTCAATTGATTTCCAGGCCCAACCAGATTACCACCGTCAAGTTCCGCTTCGGCCTCACGGGCGACAAGGACGCCTCGGCTTACTTCAACCGGCGCCTCCAGGTCCATCTGGGCCTGCCTCAGGAATAACGGGGAATAGTCGATTTAATGCGGAGAGGAGGCCAAAAATATTTAATGGCCTCCTTCGCTTCGTTTTCATTGGTAATTCTTTCCAGTTATTTAAATTAGTCAACCGAAGGTTGAATCGGTGAATCTGATTATTAACTTTATTAAAGTTATAACAGATAACCATTTGGGAGATTTATCAAGTGTTTTGGGTATTGTAATAGTAATAATAGGTTTTGTTATAACAATAATAACTGTTTTGAGATCAAAAAGAGCTGCTCAAAGGGCCGAAGAGGCAGTGCAGCAAGTTCGTAAAGATATTGAAAAAATAAATACTATTGAAGAGTTTTCTGCCGCGATAGCAAAAATGAATGAAATAAAAAGGCTTCATAGGACGGGAACTTGGATCATCCTTCCAGATAGATATTCTTCTTTAAAAAAGTCCCTTATATCTATTGGAACGACAAATACCGACATGTCGGAGGCTCAAAAATCATCTTTACAAAATGCTATTCAACATTTCTCAAATATTGAGAATCAGGTTGAAATAGCACTCGCAAATCAAGAAATTCCAAAAAATGTTGCAAAATTGAACCAGATAATTACAAAGCAAATTGATAATTTGAATAATGTTCTTTTAGAAATTAAGAATAAAGTTGGGAGATAACGCTATGGCATATCAAAAGATTGAAATCCTTTTGAAGAAAATTTATGATAAAACAATGACAGGTAGCATTAAATGGGAAGAGACCAACAAAGAAGGAGTTTATCAGGCACCTTTATCGGGATACTCGATACTAATTTCAAAGCGTCCCAGTAGAAAGCAAGCAGATAGCCTTGAATTTGTATTAAGTATTAATAATTTTACTGGAGAATTGATTGAAGAAGTTGGTGATGAAGATTTTGATTTCGAAAATTCATACGAATATATGTCGCAACTATATGAAGGGGCAAGGAGGAAAGCAATGGGTACTGACCAAGCAATTGACAAAATTCTATCGGCATTGGATGATGATATTCCCTTTTAGAAATAGCGAGATTGACAAAATAAAATTAATTCGAATAATAATTATAAGAGGCCGGAAGCTGAAGCTTGCGGCCTTTTTTTTTTAAGGGGGGAGCAGTAGCGTCCGGCAAGGTTTTCGCTATGAGGCTCAAACAGATCTCTGATTTTGGTGGGCAGTGCCCACCCTACATGCTGGTAAGGAGTTTAACCGCGAGATAGTGTAATCTTCTCCATGCAATTTTGTTGCCGGAAACTACTGGTTGGCAGGGGGCTTGGGGGAGGGCAGGGGCCACTTACCGAACCCCTCAAAAACCCTGTTAAACTAATGTAGTGTTTCCCAATTAGCTGGACGTAATATCAGGATTGGAAGCTGGACTGGGCATGGTTAAGTCCCCCTTTGAAAAAGGGGGATTTAGGGGGATTTCAAGAGGTTATATTAAATCCCCCCTGCCCCCCTTTTCCAAAGGGGGGTTGGAACCCCGTAATTTTAAAGGATGATCAACTGGTTAAAGGAAATGATTAAAACTGTCTTAAGAAACGCAGGTCGTTTTCGAAGAAGAGCCTGAGGTCGTCGATGCCGTATTTCAGCATGGCGACGCGTTCCACCCCCAGGCCGAAGGCGAAGCCGGTATAGGTTTCCGGGTCGTAATGCACCGCCTCGAAGACCGCGGGATGGACCATGCCGGAACCCAGGATTTCCAGCCATCCCGTGACCTTGCAGACCCGGCAGCCCTCCCCCCGGCAGATGACGCAGGCGATGTCCACTTCGGCGCTGGGTTCGGTGAACGGGAAATAGCTGGGCCGGAAACGCAGGCTCACGTCTAGGCCGAACATCTCGTGGACGAAGGCGGTGAGGGTCCCCTTGAGGTCGGCGAAGGTCACCCCCTTATCCACCAGCAAACCCTCCACCTGGTGGAACATGGGAGTATGGGTCAGGTCCGAATCCCGGCGGTAGACCCGCCCCGGGGCGATGATGCGCAGCGGCGGCTGCCGCTGCTCCATGGTGCGGATCTGCATGGGCGAGGTGTGGGTGCGCAACAGCACCTGGTCGGTGAAATAGAAGGTGTCCTGCATGTCCCGGGCCGGATGGTCCGGGGGCAGGTTGAGGGCCTCGAAGTTGTACCAATCGAGTTCCACCTCCGGGCCTTCCACCGTCTCGAACCCGAGGTGCAGGAAGATGTCGCAGATTTCCTGCATGGTGCGAGTGATGGGATGCAGGTGGCCCAGGGGCTGGCGGCGGCCCGGCAAGGTGACGTCCAGGACCCCGGCCCCGGCCTGGCGGGCCGCGGCTTTCAATTGGCTCGTTTTATCGGCAAGAGCCGATTCGAGGGCCTCCTTGGCCCGGTTGGCCTCTTGCCCCAACTGGCGCCTGCGCTCCGGCCCCAGGTCTTTCAAACCCCTGAGAATCTGGGTGAGGCTCCCCTTGCGGCCCAGATATCTGATCCGCAGCTCCTCCAGGGCCTCGGGGCCGGCAACCTCGCCAATCTGGGCCAGGGCCTCGTCTTGGAGGCGCTTCAGATCGTCCGGGTTAAGGCTGCCTTGCAAGTTTCCCCCCAGCTTCCAGGAAGAAGCAAGGAAGCACAGGCAAGATGCCTGTGCCACCGGTCCATTCTCAGCCGCATATTTTAAGGGCGCCGGCTTTTGACGGAAAACGGAAAACTGTCTGCTAGCCGCGGGAGAGTTCGGCCACTTTGGCGAATCCCTGGGGATCGAAGATGGCCAGGTCCGCCAGGACTTTGCGGTCCAGATTGATCTGGGCCTTTTTCAGGCCGCCGATAAATTTGCTGTAGGAGAGCCCCAAGGGGCGCAGGGCGGCATTGATGCGGACGATCCAGAGGGAGCGGAACTCCCGTTTGCGCACCTTGCGGTCCCGGTAGGCAAAGGTCAATCCCTTCTCGACGCCCTCCCGGGCCGAACGGTAAAGGCGGCGCCGGCCACTGCGGAAGCCTTTGGCCATTCCCAGAAACTTACGGCGCCGGGCCCTGGAATAGACGCTTTTCTTGACGCGTGACATGAGGTGCTCCTATCTCACAGATACGGCAACAGACGCTTCAGTTTTTTCAGTTCAGCCGCGGAGACGCAGGTGCCCTGGCGCAAGTGCCGTTTGCGCTTGGTGGTTTTGCTGGTCAAAATGTGGCTGTGGTAGGGCTTTTTATGCTTTATCCGGCCGCTGGCGGTGCCGTGGAAGCGCTTGGCAGCCCCTCGATGGCTCTTCATTTTAGGCATGGTTCATCCTCATCCCTGTTTATGTTGCCGGTTTCCCGGTATTTCTGGATAAGGCAGCCGGCTGGGGGCCGGCCCGAAAAAATCCTCTGAAGTTTTATTGCCTTTCTAGTTTTATTTGCATTAAGGGCTTTTTGGTTCTTTTTGTCAGGCCGAAGCCGCGGCCCTCGGGCCTGGCCAAAAAGCTCAGGATGCTGCCCGGGACGGGATCTTCGTCTCACCACGGGCAATCTTATATATTTATCAGATAATCCCGGCTTGCACCAGCTAACAATTGCACCCAGGCAAAAAAGTTTTCTGCCTCGGCCTTAATACCTGGATATCAACTTTCGGCGCTGGTGGGCTGTTACTTGGGGGTGATGAGCATGAACATGTTCCGGCCTTCCAGCCTGGGAGCCTGCTCCACCGTGCCCACGTCCACCAGGGCCTCAGCCATCTTAGCGAGAATCCGGATGCCCCGGTCCGTGTGGGCGATCTCCCGGCCCCGGAAGATCACGGAAATCTTGACCTTATCGCCCTCACTCAGGAAACGGCGGGTGTTCTTGAGCTTGAAGCCCATGTCGTGCTCTTCGATCTTGGGCCTGACCTTGATCTCTTTAACCTGGATGGTGGTCTGGCGGCGCCGGGCTTCCTGTTGCTTTTTGCTCTGCTGGTATTTGAACTTGCCGTAGTCCATGATGCGGCAAACCGGCGGGACAGCCTGGGGCGCCACCTCCACCAGGTCCAGATGCGCCTCCAGTGCCTGGGCCAGCGCTTCCTTGGTGGGCATGACCCCTATCTGTTCCCCCTCCGGACCGATGAGACGCACATCCGGAACCCTGATCTGCTCGTTGATCCGCACTCGTTGCTGCTTCTGGATGATCGTTACCTCCCGTATTTTTTGGATAATTTCGGCGAAGGCACCTTCGCTTCCGCTTTTAGCCGTTTTTTGAATTCCCGAACCGGCACATCATGCAGTTTCGTCCCGTCCAGGCGCCGGATGGATAGGGTCTGGTTCTCTGCTTCCCGATCCCCAATAATAATCATATAGGGAATTTTTTGTTCCTGGGCTTCCCTAATTTTATACTGCAACTTTTCATTGCGTTTATCTAATTCAACCCTGAATTCCGCCTTGGTAAGCTGGCCGGTGAGCTTTTGGGCATAAGCGTGGACCCGGTCGGTGATGGGCAGGATTATAGCCTGCACCGGAGCCAGCCACACCGGGAAGGCCCCGGCGTAGTGCTCCACCAGGACCCCGAGAAAGCGCTCCAGGGAGCCCAGGATCACCCGGTGCAGCATCACCGGGCGGTGGCGGCCGCCATCGGGCCCCACGTAGGTGAGGTCGAAGCGCTCCGGCAGGGTAAAATCGCACTGGATAGTGGCACACTGCCAGCGCCGGTTCAAGGCGTCTTTGAGTTTGACATCGATCTTGGGACCATAAAAGGCGCCTTCCCCTTCGCAGAGATGAAAGGGAAGCCGGCGGGCCTTGAGGGCGCCCTTCAGGGCGGTGGTGGCCAACTCCCACTCGGCATCGCTGCCGATGGACTTCTCGGGACGGGTGGACAGTTCCACTTCATATTCGAACCCGAAGATGGCCATGACCTGGAAGACGAAATCCAGGACCCCGATAATTTCGCCTTGCACCTGGTCCGGGGTGCAAACGATGTGGGCGTCGTCCTGGGTGAACTGGCGCACCCGGGTGAGGCCGTGCAGCACCCCGGTACGCTCATGGCGCAGCACCGTACCCAGCTCGAAGAAGCGCAGCGGCAGTTCCCGGTAACTCCGGACGCGGGAGCGGTAGATCAGCATGTGGGCCACGCAGTTCATGGGCTTGATGCCATAGCTCTGACCTTCCACTTCGGCGAAATACATGTGGTCCCGGTAGTTGGCCAAATGGCCCGAGCGTTCCCACATCTCGGTCTTGAGCATCTGGGGGCCCATGACCAGCTGGTAACCGCGGCGGCGATGCTCGCGGCGTTCGAAATCCTCGATAATGCTGCGGATGATGGCCCCCTTGGGGTGGTAGATGACCAGGCCCGCCCCGGCTTCTTCCTCGATGCTGAAGAGTCCCAGCTCCCGGCCCAGGCGGCGGTGGTCCCGGCGTTTGGCCTCTTCCAGGAACTCCAGGTGTTGCTTCAGTTCCCGGGGGCTGGCAAAGGCGGTGCCGTAGATGCGCTGCAACATGGGTTGGCGCTCGTCCCCCCGCCAATAGGCCCCGGAGCTGGCGGTGAGCTTGAAGGCCTTAAGGTAGCCGGTGGAAGGCAAGTGGGGGCCGCGGCAGAGGTCGACAAAATTGCCCTGGCGGTAAAGGCTCACGGTTTCCTGGGGGATTTCCTGCAATAATTCGACCTTATAGGTTTCACCCTGCGCCTTGAAAGTGGCGATGGCCTGTTCTCGTGGTTTTTCGTCCCGGGCGAACGGCTGGTCCTGGGCCACCAGCTCCCGCATGCGGCCCTCGATTTTTTCCAGGGCTTCGGGAGTGAAGGGCTCCGGCGTCTCGAAATCGTAGTAAAAGCCGCTTTCGATGGCCGGGCCGATGGCCACTTTCACCCCCGGGAACAGGTCGCGCACCGCCTCGGCCATGATGTGGGCCGCGGAATGGCGCATGATCGTAAGCCCCTCGGGGGAGTCCAGCAGGATGGGGGCGATGGTGCAGTCCTGGGCCAACGGGCGGGAGAGGTCCAGCATTTCCCCGTCCACCAGAGCGGCCACCACCCGGTGGTCGCTTGCCACCCCCAGGGCCTTCAGGGCCTCGCCTGCCTCGGTCTGGGCCTTCAACTCGAGGGCGAGGCCATTTATCAGTTTCACCTTGATCATTGCTCCCCGGCCTTAAAAAAAAAGGCATCTGGAGCGCTTAGCAAGCGCTTTCCCGGATGCCGTTGGTCTATTCCCAGTTACATAAATTTGCGGTTCGCGAACGACGCCGCGCCACTCCTGCCTCTCCCGGTATGTATTGCCTTTCCCGCAGGCGATTTTGGCTGATTTTTCTCATAAATAGCCGCAACTGTCAAGAAAATTCCATTAGCAGGCGGGAAGAGCCTCTGGCCCCCGGTAGAGTGTCAGCCAAAATTCTTCGACGGCTCCCAGGAAATATGCTAACATGAGCCTTAGTTCAAAGTTCAAAGTTCAAAGTTCAAAGTTTAAGTCAAAGGCAAAAAAAGGGGATTGCAACCTTGAACCTTGAACTTGAGACGGCTGCGAAAACCAACTTTGTCATTTATGAGATTCTTCGGTCGCTTCGCTCCCTCAGAATGACAAAAAAGGGGACTTTCGCAGATGTCTCACCATTGAACTTTGAACCTAAGAACTATTTTTTTTCAACCTTGAACCTTGAACTTTGAACTATTTTTATGGACGAGGAACTCCCCCATATCTATTCGGTGAGCAGCCTGTCCCGGGAAATCCGGGAGCGGCTGGAGAGCCATTTCTACCTGGTCTGGGTGAGCGGCGAGGTCTCTAATCTCCGGCTGCCTCTTTCGGGACATTGCTATTTCACCCTCAAAGACGCCGGGGCGCAACTGCGGGCCGTCCTCTTTAAGGGTAATCACCAACACCTGCGTTTCAAGCCCCAGGAAGGCGGCCAATTCCTGTGCCGGGGACGCCTCACCGTTTATGAGCCCAGGGGCGAGTATCAGTTGGTGGTCGATTACCTGGAGCCCCTGGGGTTGGGGGCCCTGGCCCAGGCCTTCGAAGCCCTGAAGACCCGTCTGCAGGCGGAGGGCCTGTTCGCCCCGGAGCTGAAGAAGCCTTTGCCCTTCCTGCCCAGGAAGATCGCCCTGGTCACCTCTCCCACCGGCGCGGCGGTGCGGGATTTCCTGCGCCTACTGAGAAAGCGCTATGCCAACCTGGAGGTGCTGGTCTATCCGGTGAAGGTGCAGGGCAAGGAGGCGGCGCCGGAAATCGTCCGGGCCCTTGAGGACCTGGCCACTTATCCCGGAATAGAGGTTATCGTCCTGGCCCGGGGCGGCGGCTCCCTGGAAGACCTGTGGCCGTTCAATGAAGAGGCGGTGGCCCGGGCCATTTACCACTGCCCCCTGCCGGTGGTGTCGGCGGTGGGTCACGAAGTGGACTTCACCATCGCCGATTTCGCTGCCGACTTGCGGGCTCCCACCCCCAGTGCCGCGGTGGAGCTGGTGGTGCCGGACAAGGCCGAATTGAGCCGGCGCCTACACCGATTGGGGGCTTCCCTGGCGGGCACCGCCAGAAGAACCCGGGTGGCCGCCCGGAACCATCTCCACCTGGTGGCCCGGCGGCTGCCGGACATGGGCCGGCGCCTGGTGGACCTGCGTCTTAAGGTGGACGATCAGGGCGAGGCCCTGGCGCGGCGGGCCCGCCGCCTGCTGGCGGGGCAGCAGCAGCACTTGCGCCTGGCCAGCTCCCGCCTGGTGCTGTTGAGCCCCCGGCGGACCTTGGCCTCCTGGCGGCAGCGCCTGGAGACGGGGGGGCTGAGACTGGGGCGGAGCTACCGCCGGGACCTCGAAGACCGTAAGCGGCACCTGGCCTACTGCCAGAGCCACCTGGACCAACTCAACCCCCTGGCCATCCTGGAAAGGGGCTACGCGGTGGCGACCCTGATGCCCCAAGAGACGGTGATTCGCGACGCCGGCCAGGTGGAGCGGGGCGCCGCGGTGCGGGTGCGGGTGGCCAAAGGGAAGATGGATTGCGAAGTGGAAGAAGTGAGCAGTGAACAGTAAACAGTGAGCAGTAAGCAGTAAGCAGTGAGCAGTAAAGGCAGGGGTTAGGGGTCAGGGACCAGTTTTCGCCGGCGGCGCTCAAGGTAGCCGCAGGCTTTACTGCGCCGCCACAGGCTGAACGGGAAACAAGTCTTCAACCGAAAACCGAAAACCGAAAACCGAAAACAGGCTTTCCAATGGCTAAAGAAAAAAAACCGGCTGACCAGAGTTTCGAGACGCTGCTCAAGCGCCTGGAAGAGGTATTGGATTCCCTGGAACACGGCGAGCTGCCACTGGAGCAGGCCATGCAGTCCTTCGCGGAGGGGGTGGGCCTGGTCAAGGCCTGCCACCAGAAGCTGGACGAAGTGGAGCGCCGGGTGGAACTGCTCCTGAAAGATGATGCCGGGCGTTTCTTCACCCGGCCTTTTCCGGAGGAGGAAGGGGAAGAAAACTGACAAAATAGTTCAAAGTTCAAGGTTCAAAGTTCAAGGTTAAGATCTCGCAACCGAGTGTTTCTTTGAACTCTGAACTTTGAACTTGAGACATTTGCTAAAAGTCATTTTGTCATCCTGAGCCCAGCGAAAGATGTCGTATTTACTTCTACAGAATAAGATTCTTCGGTCGCTTCGCTCCCTCAGAATGACAGGAGAAGGGACTTTTGCAGAGGTCTCGACTTTGAACTTTGAACTTTGAACCTTGAACCTTGCGGTCTCGGTGGTTAAATTATTTGAGAGGAAACCTTTGGACCTCAAAGCTTACCTGGAAGAGAGGCGCAGCCTGGTCAACCGGGCTCTGGAGACCTGCCTCCCGGCGGTGCGGGGCCCGGCCTTTCGGGTGGTTGAGGCCATGCATTACAGCCTGTTCGCGGGGGGCAAAAGGCTGCGGCCCATCCTCTGCCTGGCGGCGGCGGAGGCGGTGGGCGGCGGCTTCGATACGGCCTTGCCGCTGGCCTGCGCCCTGGAAATGATCCACACGTACTCCCTGATCCACGACGATCTGCCGGCCATGGACGACGATGACCTGCGCCGGGGCCAGCCCACCTGCCACAAGCAATTCAACGAAGCCACCGCCATTCTGGCCGGGGACGGCCTGCTCACCGAGGCCTTCTATACCGTGGCTGCTGCGGCGAGTCGCTTCCAGGGGCGGGAGGCGGTGCTGCTGGAGATCCAGCAGTTGTTGAGCGAGGCGGCTGGCTACCGGGGCATGGTGGGCGGCCAGATGCTGGACCTGATGGCCGAAGGCCGCCGGATCACCTTGCAGGAGTTGGAGTTCGTGCACCGTCTCAAGACCGGGGCGCTGATTACCGCGGCCACCCGGGCCGGGGCCCTGGCCGGGGGCGGCAGCCGCCCGCAGGTGGCCGCCCTCACCGCTTACGGGGAACGATTCGGTCTGGCCTTCCAGATCACCGACGACCTGCTGGACGTGGAAGGGGACGCCGCCGAAATGGGCAAGGCCCCGGGCATGGACGCGAAGAGGCAAAAGGCCACCTATCCCGCCCTCCTGGGTTTGGAGCCCTCCCGGCAGTGGGCCGGGCGCCTGGTGCAGGAAGCCCTGGCCGAACTGGAGCCCTTTGAGGAGCGGGCGGCCCCCTTGCAGGAACTGGCCCGCTATCTGCTGGTGCGCCGCTCCTGAGGCAAGATTAACAAAGGGTCCCCCGCGGACATCATAATTAATATGATTTGCCTGGCGTTTTCTGATATAATACTTTAGGATAAAGAGAGGGTTACAGTCAAATGGACAGTCGCCCGAAAACGCTGCCTGAAGGCAGCCGCCGCCGCTTGCTGGACGCCATCGATGACCCCCGGGACCTGAAGAAACTGCCCCCGGAGTTGCTGCCGCAACTGGCCCAGGAAATCCGGGACGAGATCATCGCCACCGTGTCCAAAACCGGCGGGCACCTGGCCCCCAGCCTGGGGGTGGTGGAACTCACCATCGCCCTGCACTACGTCTTCGACAGCCCCCGGGATAAGATCATTTGGGACGTGGGCCATCAGGCCTATGCCCATAAACTCCTCACCGGGCGCCGGGAGCGTTTCCGGACCCTGAGGCAGTTCGAGGGTCTCAGCGGCTTTCCCAAGCGAGCCGAGAGCCCCCACGACGCCCTGGACACCGGCCACTGCGCCACGTCTATCTCTGCCGCGCTGGGCATGGCCTCAGCCCGTTGCTTGAACCGGGAACCGAAACGGATCGTGGCGGTGATCGGCGACGGAGCCATGACCGCGGGCATGGCCTTCGAAGCCCTGAACAACGCCGGCGGCCTCAACAAGGACCTCATCGTCATCTTAAACGACAACGGCATGTCCATCTCCCCCAACGTCGGGGCCTTGTCGTCCTTTTTCAGCCGCCAACTCACCCGCCCCGCCATGGTCTTCTTGAAGAACCAGGTGAAGAACCTGCTGGAATCGCTACCCGCCATCGGCGACGACCTCTTGGTCTGGGCCAAAAAGAGCGAGGGGTCTTTAAAGGCCTTCTTCACCCCGGGTATGCTCTTCGAGTCCCTCAAATTCACCTACATAGGGCCGGTGAAAGGCCACCGCCTGGATCACCTCGTCGAAGTCCTGCAAAACGTCAAGAAGCTGAAGGGCCCCATCCTGGTGCACGTCCGCACCACCAAGGGCAAGGGCTATGAGCCGGCGGAATCGGACCCCACCGGCTTTCACGGCCTGGGCCGGTTCGACCCCGACACGGGCGTGGTCAAGAAGCACGTCGGCGAGGTGCCGTCCTACACCGAAGTCTTTGGCGACACCCTGGTGCGCCTGGCCCAGGAAAACCCCAAGATAGTGGCCATCACCGCGGCCATGCCCGATGGCACCGGCCTGGTCGATTTCCGGCAGCGCTTCCCGGAAAGGTTTTTCGATGTGGGCATTTGTGAGCAGCACGCGGTAACCTTCGCCGCGGGGCTGGCCCTGGAGGGCATCAAGCCGGTGTGCGCCATCTACTCCACTTTTATGCAGCGGGCTTACGACCAGGTGCTCCACGACGTCTGCCTGCAAAACCTGCCGGTGGTTCTGGCCCTGGACCGGGGGGGTATCGTAGGCGAAGACGGCGAAACCCACCAGGGGCTTTTCGACCTCTCATTTCTCCGCCATTTGCCCAACCTGGTGCTGATGGCCCCCAAAGACGAAAACGAATTGCGGGACATGTTATACACCGCCATAGAGCATCCCGGGCCCGTAGCCCTGCGCTATCCCCGGGGCAGGGGGGTGGGGGTGGTTTTCTCTTCCACCCTTAAGAAGATCCCATTGGGCGAGGCCGAGGTCTTAAGCCAAGGGACCGACCTGCTCATCCTGGCCCTGGGGGCCTCGGTCCATCCTGCCCTGGCGGCGGCGGCCCGCCTCACCGAACAGGGCTTCAGCGCCACCGTGGTGAACGCCCGCTTTGTCAAACCCCTGGATGAGAACCTCATCCTGACCCTGGCGGCCCAACACGGCCGGGTGCTCACGGTGGAGGAAAACGTGCTGGCCGGCGGCTTCGGCAGCGCCATCCTGGAATTGCTGGCCGACCGGGGGCTGATGGTGGCCGTGAAGCGCCTGGGCATCCCGGATATCTTCGTGGAGCATGGCGCCCCGGCGATCTTGCGGCAAAAATACGGTCTGGACGCTGACGGCATCCTGAAGGAGGCCTTAGCTGTCCTGGGGCAGCCGGCCCAACCGAAGAAGGTGGTCTGGGGCGCCTTTAACTGAACCGGGGAGTTTAAGGTGTCGCCGCCGCAGAAAGGCAGGGACTTAGAATCCCCGGGGCGGTGCGGAACATTTATAGGGGCAAGACGAATTAATTTTCACGTAATCTGCACGTTGAACTATAAATAAAAAAGGCAAGTCCGACTCTATATCGGTAACTTGCCTTTATTATTGTTAGTTACTGGCCCTGAGCCGATGCGGGTCAGGGGTTTTTCTTGGCCATGCAGGCGCAGCTGCTCTTTTTCATGTTCGACCGCACCATGCTCTTCATCTGCTCTTCAGATACTTTCATATCCGCATGGGCCTCGTTTTTATGGGCGGCGCAAGCCTGCATGATTTTTCCCACCGCCTCATCATCATTGTTCGCTTCCACCTTTACCTCGTAATTGCAAGGCGAAGGACATTGAAGGGAATATTCCATGAGCATAATCTCCTTTGCTTAAAAATAGGCACCCATCCCGGTAAAGTCAACCCGAAATGACTGGCGGCCCCAAACGAAAACCAGAAAAAACTTAGCAAAGCGGGTAGTCTGGATGAGGGGTAACTGGGAATAGGGGAGGGCGTGACCGGAAGTTTCAACAGTTCTGAAGGGTTGAATAACCAGGAATATACTCTTTTGATGATTTTCCGGGTTAATCTCCAGGTGAGATTTTCCAAAATAAGGGGTAAGCTAGCGAAAACGAAACTTGGAGACCAGGGAAATGGCTAAAAATGTGACCATGCGCGTGGAAGGCGGGAAGTTGATAATCGAGGTTGAGATGGATCAGGATTTCGGCCTGAGTAAAAGCGGCAAGACCAGGATCATCGCCAGCACCGAGGGAAATATCTCTGCTCCCGGCAACGAAGACGTTAAGATTGGGCTGAATGTTTACCGGTACCAGAAATAGGAGAAAGCCGGCCAGGGAAGGGCAGGGTGGCCGTATTCCTCTCGTCGCCTTATTTGAGTGTGGATTTGGGTGGGGATAGCTTCCCAAATTAGAGAAAATCTGCTAAACCCAGAACAACTCAGCAAAGCGAAAATGCAGTAATTATCGCATATTGGCCTATCTTGAGGAGATAAGGAAGCTTGGGGGTTGGGCTTAAGAATCCCCGCCCTTTTTGCTTCTCAGGGGCGTTTAGGGTCAGCTGAAGTTTCCCCAGAATCCCGGTCGCAACCGTTTTTGGGAGGGAATGTAATCTAATAAGGTAAATTCAGTAGCAACTGCGGCAATGGGCTCTCCCACCTGGACAATATCGGCCTCATTAATCGTACCGAGGACAAATTCAGCCCTCTTGAGATAATCGACTCTATAAGGGTCGATCTTCATGATGCGCGCACAAGTGGCGTCCACCGCCGGGAGATTGCGGCCCATGACCAGCACCCCCGCGGGTTTTGGGTCACCCATAATGGGACCATCTCCCTCCATGCCCACGATCCCGTCCACGATAGCCAGGTGCGGGCGTAAAGTCGCCGTGATATCCAGGATGGCCTCATCGATACCGGCATAATGAAGAACATTCTTAGGCCACCCATAATAAAGTCCGGGCATCAATCCAAATAAATTTTTCATGGAAAGGGTAATACCCGCCCAATGATGGGTTTTGAGCTTGGCCAGGGAGACGATCAAGTCCACTTGACGGAGAGTTTCCGGGAAAGTGAGACTGGTCAAACTGCTAAACTTTCCTAGATTGGGAATGCTGTAAGCATCCTGGTAATTTAGATCAATAAAGGGAATCCGGTCTTCCCAGAGCACTTCCCCTAAACCAGAATCCTCCAGGACGCGTAAGGTATCTCGGCAATGTCCCGGGCCCTCGGCGACCATGACCCGGGAGGCGCCGAACTTGAGGAAGGCTTCGACGGCGCCGCGGACCACCAGGGGATGGGTATTGATATGGATGCTGGGGGGGTTGGTCTCTACGAGATTCGGTTTCAATAAAATCCGTTTGCCCTTGATTTCCTTAGGAGAGATCCCCAGGTGGGCTAATCCTTGGCAAATCACTGTGGCAATGTCAGCCTGATAGCCTGGGACTTTGGCAATAAAAGCCTGAGCCTGCCACCGCCTTCTTAAAAACTTTCTCCAAAGGAAATGACCAGAAGCCGCCAGAATGGCGCCCCCAGCACAGGCTCCCAGGAATTCGCGGCGAGTAAAACCCATGATTTTTCTATGCTCTCTCTGCGAGGCAACCCTTTAGGTGGCCAGCCTGGATAAACTTTCAATTCCCCCGGATAAACGGCAAGCCAGGATAAATAAAGAGAGTGAAGCTGTGTCATAAACCCCAAACCGCGCTTGCCGCCCCCAGCATTCGGAAAGCCAGGTGGTGGCGGCCAGCGGGCGCTCGCCCCAGGCCCCTAAACCCAAGATTCCCCACGACAAGGCAATGGGAGTCCGCAAATTTCTCACTGCAACTTTTAGGTAATCCAAACTCAATTCCAGGTTCGACCTCACAGTCAAACTCTGAAGGGCAGCGAGCGCCATGCCGGTATTCTCCGGCATTGGTCTTAATTCCTTATGGAACACGATGGTATTACCATAATTCCAGCCCCCATGCGGCAGTTTCCGGTTCAGAAGGAGGCGCGTGGCCTCCGCAAGGCGTGGATGGTTACTATGGCCGGTAACCTTTAGGGCGATCATCCCCAGCGCAGTGGGGTCAACCCAGGAATAGGTATCTGCTACCCAAGGCCAACCCCGAAGAGTGGGGTCGCTGGCGTCAGCTGACAGGGCCTGTTCCTGCAGGGACATACCGGAGTGCTCCAGCAGAAAATCCACCGCCCGGGCCAAACTGTCTTGATGAGGTGGTGATTGGGACCAGGCGAGGATGGCCAACGGCGTCGGCCAGTAGACTGCCGGATGGTGGGGAGAGATACAGACTCGCCCATCCGCTAGTTGACCGGCAGCTAAGCGGGAGCGCGCCCGACTGATAATTTCCGGGTCAAAAGCGCAGGCACTCAGGGCTATTATTGCCCAGGCGGTGGCATCAGTCCGATAATCGCCGTTATCGGCATTGGTGAAGCCACCTTCGGCCAAGGATCGCTTCTGCAAAAGGTTAATACTGTCGGAAACCAGGCGATCGATCATAATAAGAGGATTCGGCTTCAAGAACAGAAACCTTAGGGGATTTTACAGGCAAGAGATCCCGAAAACCTTCTCTGGGCTGCGGTGGCCAAGGCTGCTGCATAGCGCTAGGATAGCACAAGTGCCTTGAAGAAGCAATTTTTGCAAACATTGGGGAAGGTGCTGGAGGGGGTAGGGTGAGGGGTAATAGGGAATAGGGGAGGGCATGATCTGCAGGTTCGTCCAGGCTAGTTGCCATGAAAAAAATGAGTGTGGATTTGAGAGGGGATTGCTTCTCAAAAGATAGAAAATCTGCTAAAATTAAAGTGATTAACTAAAGAGAAAGTGCAGTAAATTTCAGGTATTGGCTTAGCTTGAAGAGATAAGGAAGCTTGGGGGTTGGGACTGAGAATCCCCGTCCTTTTTGCTTGTCGGCCGCGGCTGCCGCCGCCGAAATTCAAACCTCAAGCTGCACCGGCATGATCACGGTGGTGATCCCGCATCTTTGCAAGCGCCGCTGGATGGCGAAGGCTGTCTCATTGTGCAGGAGCTTATGATAAAACTTTTCGAGGCGAAAGGTGAGCTGCCCTTCAAAGACGATGGCCTTGGGGAAATCATGTTTAATTCTTTCGCAGGCACGGGTGGCGGCGTCCACCACTTCGATGCCCACCTCCATGCGATATTCCGCAGCCAGCCCCAATTTCCGGCCCAGTTCCACGTATTTTTCCAATTCCGAATTCACCGAGGATTTCAGGGCCTCCACGGCATTCGCCCCCTTAAAGATACTGGAATCCACCACGCCCACCGACACAAAGATCACGTTTTTAAAGACCTCCGGGAAATTCCTGAGAATGGACAGCAGGGTGTGGATGCCGAAGCCGTTAAAGCCGTTAACCAGGAGTACCGCAGTTTTTTCCTTGGGGTTCGGGCGCTCGGCATTGGGAGCCCCAACCGGTGAGATTTTCGTCAGGATGGCATCAAAGTTGTGCATTTCCTCTTTGACCCGGGAATAATGGCCTTTGATGGCGAAACAGGCGATCACCACCACGGCGGTGATCAGCAGGGTCACCCAACCGCCTTCGGTAAACTTCTCCAGCAAGGTGATGCACAGGATGCTCACACAGAGAGTCAACCCCGTCATATGGACGCTGAGATGCTGTTTCCATTTCACTTCTTCTTTGCGGTGTTTGATAAAGAACCGGGACATACCGAACTCGGAGAGGGAAAAGGTCAAAAAGACGTTGATGGAATACATCACCACCAGGGCATTGATGGACCCATGGGTATAGAAGAGCAGCAACAGGGCCGCAGTCGTCATCAGGACCACCCCGTTTTGCATGGTGAGCCGCTCGGATAGGGCTGCGAAGCGATGCGGCAGCCAGTAATCCACCGCCATGTTGCCCATGACCCGGGGGCCGTCCAGAAATCCCGTCTGAGCCGCCACCAGCAGCAGGGCGCCTTCCGATAAGATGGTAATCAGGATCAACCAGGGACCGCCAGTCCAGCCCTTGAAAACCGCCTCGGCCAGGATGGTGTTAAGGGTCTGGCCCTCCGCCGGAACCACCTTCCATAATTCATAGCAGATAAACAGCCCGCCTGCGCAAAAAGCCAGGGAGGTAGCCATATAGACCATGGTGCGTTTCCCGGTTTGCACCCGGGGTTCCCGCATGATCTGCAGCCCGTTGGAGACAGCCTCTATCCCGGTGTAAGTTCCGCCCCCCATGGAGTAGGAATGGATCAGCAGCAGGAAGATCCCTAGGCCGCCCATGGCGGGCAGATCAGCCCTCCAGTTGGTATGAAACTCGCCCATGAAAACCGGGACCTGGGCCGTATGACTCATGATGCCATACCCCAATAAAACCAGGTGCGTCAAGATAAAGACCAGGAAAATGGGCGCCAGGATAGTGATAGATTCTTTGATCCCCCGGAGATTGAGTACCATGAGAAACAAAATTAACCCCGCCGAAGTGACCATCTTGTATACGTGATAGTGCACGGGCAAGAAGCTGAATAAGGCATCGGTGCAGGAAACGATGGAGACGGTGATGGTTAGTATGTAATCCACCAACAAGGCGCAGCCCGAAATGACCCCGGCCTTTTTTCCCAGCATATGGGTGGCCACAATGTAGCCGCCACCGCCGTGAGGGAAATGCTCTATGATCCGGGAGTAAGCATAGGAGATGATAAAAACCGTCAATGCCATCGCTGGTGCTAAGAGGATGGCCAGATAGGTATGGCTCCCCAGGTTCCGAAAGGCCTCCTCGGGACCGTAGGACGAGGACGAGAGTCCGTCTGCTCCCAGGCCGATCCAAGCCAGGATAGGGATCAAAGCCAGCTTGTGAAAGATGGACCGGTCTTCGAGATCACGGGGTTTCCCGAAGAGCTGTCTGCGAATCTTACGAATTAAACTGGGGTTTTCGTCCGTTTGGTTGTCTGGCATCTTATTGCCCCATCAGGTCTTACAAGGAAGGCCAGGGTTACAGGGCCGGCCGGGCCCGGAATTAACAAACCTACCCCCGGAAAGCCATGGGTTTCGGATATCCTTGCCAATTTGGGAAGACAACGGCACTAGGGGAAAAGAGGCCCGGGGGGCGCAGGGCCATTGGGAAGCGCCACCAGCCGATCGGGCTGTTCGTGCTGATAAAGGGAAGCAGTTGCGGACCTGGGGCAGTTCAGGCCAGGAAAAACGGGCCGCGCCGGGGGCGCACCGGGGAAGACGTACACCATATCCTCCTACTGCCTACGGGGTTAGCTGACGGGCTCGGACAGGAGGTAAGCTTGCCCTACCGTTTTAATAAACGGATTCGCCCCGGAAGACGGGTTCCCCCGCTCCTTCGGTTGGGGGCCGAAGGACTCGGCGTTCAGTTAAAGACGAATTTAAGCTTCTTGCAAATTGCAATATTTCGTGAAAATAGAGCTTGCACTTTGCAATATGCAATTAAAACTTATCTCCGTAAAGAAGTCAATCGGGGAAATGATCAGGATTCATATCCGGCAAAAAAACTGACGGACAGAGTGGAGTGGACCATGAGGGGGTTTCCCGTGTAGGAATCGGGTCTCGGGCGGGAGAGCCTTTAGAAAGCGTGGTCTCCCGAAGGCAAGCCGGAGTTCGCCACCGTCTCAAGGTGGTGCGGGCGCTGGGTCTGCGGCCAGGCGCCACCCCGGCGCACGCCTGGATTTGACGTTGGCAGATTGGAAAGGCGGGAGGCGCTGCGCTTTCCCGGCCTACGGGCTTAGGAGGTCGATTGGGACTCAGCAGCTGCCACAGGAGACACGATCAGGGATGAGGAGATGGTTTCCCATATATGGAAACGCAACTTTTCCACCCATATCGGGGCCCACAACAATTGCTGATCTTTCTCCCAAATGCTTAATTAGTGCTGCAATATCGTTAGCAACAGTGTGTTTGCCGTATCCAGTCTGCGTCTTCTCTGAAAGCCCCAATCCTCACAAGTCTGGAGGGACAACAGTGAACTCGCTCGAAAGAGCTGGCATAACCTGACGCCACTCATGACCTGCTAGTTGTTTCATTCGCCTGTAAAGACTTCTTCCCTACCTGCCAGAATGCCTTTAGTTTTCCGGTTGGTAAGAGTATCCCCTATGATGGTCGCTTCGTAGGTGTCGCCACCGAGGGGCCATTGGTAATCAAGAATTAATTTATTCCCTTCTTGGCGCCTCGCCAATATAGGGAATGTTAATCGCTCAGGGGGATTACCGGGAATTTCAATTATCTCGGTTAACTCATCTCCCCGAATATATATCACTTCTGCCACGCCATCGCCTCTATAGACATATTTCACCCCCGGGTTTTGACCCTTGACGAGGTCCTCGGCGCTCTGGGCCTGCCCGGTGGACGTGGCCGCCAACACCAGCATGAAGGCCGCCATTAAGGCAATACTTAGAGTTTTCAGGTGTTGTTCCTCCTTAAACGTTAGCGGTTGGGGGCAGTCCAGGCCTGTGCAAGTTAGCGCGCCTGGCAGCAGGCGCCTGGCCTTACTGTTGGCTGTTAGGCTCCAGAACGCTCCCAGGCTTTGCCGTATCGCCAACGGAGCTCGCTACCTTGACAATTATAAAGCGCTGTCTCCCGAAGGCAAGCCGGAGTTCGCCACCGTCTTAAGGTGGTGCGGGAGCTGGGTCTGCGGCCAGGCGCCCCCCCGGCGCCCGCCTGGATTTGACGTTGTCAGATTTGCAAGGCGGGAGGCGCTTCGCTTTCCCGGCCTACGGGCTTCATTGACGCATTTCCTTGACAGATTCTATTCCTCTGACTTGGATGGGGGTTTCTTGTCTACCATATATTCCGCTTCACCTTCCTCAATCCCTTTTTTGGCAACACGATAAGCCCATTGGGGAGGCTGAGGGCAATCATGGTTCAGTTTATCTCTCCAGTCCGAGAATTCTTTAAGCTTATCTGCAAGTAACTTTTCCGGGGTTTCTTCCCAGCACTCGATAGTCCAAAATATTCTAATTTTCCCTACAATTGAAGCATAGTTATTCCCAGCCGTCAAATGGGCAATCGCTCTTTCCTTTGGATTTAAGAATGTAGTCACCGCTGTAAGTACAACGATTATCATAGAAAAAATACCGGCGAGCGTATCATGATAGCTAAAAGCTGCAAATGCCAAGGTCCCAGCAATTCCCGCTAAAATTACTGTTGGGATTCCTATTTTTAAGTGAAAATTATCCCAATAACTTGCTGTTACGAAGTGACTTTTCGAAGTATGGAGACAATCTTCAAAAATTCGTTTTGCTTCGTTTATAATAGCTCCCTTGGAAATAGTTACGGTCTTTTCTGTGGTTGTCGGCTCGTTTGAAGTCATAGTCCTTTACCCGTATGATGGAAAATATTTTCCAAAAATCAATTTCCACATGGCAAATGCATCGAATATTACGCCCTTATTCCCGTAATCTTCAGCTTTGACTGCTCGTGTATAAGCTGTCTCGAACCGGCTCGCCGCATTATCAATCTTATCTTGTGAATTAAGATAACTCCCAACATCATCGCCATAACCAGCGGGGTCTGGATTTTTCTTGGTTACGTATGACCGCCCTTTATCAAAGAAATATCTAACACCAGATGGGAAATCAGATATTGTTACATTGTGGAGTAGCTGCATAGTCATCACTTCCAAATGGAAAGATCTAAAAAAAGTGTTCATCATCCTGTTCCAGGCTTTTACCATCTTTATTAAAGGTACCAAGTCAGCGCTATGTGATTTATTCTCAGCGGCCATTATTTCAACATGCCTTTTGGGATCAGTTTGAAGCCATCCCTGGGTTATCGAATTAGGAATCAAGTATCCTCCACCTTGTCGCTCAAACGCTGGGACGACATCTACAATAAAATCTGTGAATTGAATCGTTACAGCTTGCCCACTTCTGCTAATATCTGGAGTTTTCGGATAAGTCTTTTTTAAAACTCGTTTTACTAAGTCAAGCAAACCTGCCTGACCACCATTTTGCCCGTTATAATTATGGAAATATTTACTATTTAGGATCACAAAAATATCTATATCTGTTTCTTTTAGAGGTGCAATCATAGTGTGACGATAGTAGGATCCAGTTAAAAAAGAGTCTGCAACTTCGAGCCCGTTTTCCATGGCCTTTCTTATATTTTGCTGCCTGATAGATACAGCGGATAGTTGCTGATCTGTTATTTTAAGGTTTGACTTAAATACCTTGAAAGCTTCCGGTATAGTTCTCACCATGGTATCCTTCTCTTCCCCAGGGCATCAACCTCTTAACCGAGATTATGCAGCACCCCGGCTCCCTATTCCAAAATTGTTTTGGCGGCCAAATACGAGCCACTATTTCAGGAATGATACCCATATATCGACCTCATTCCCAGAGTTGGCAGTCCCCTCAAGAGGCAGATCATTTGAAGAGTTTACTCAAGCCCCCGCCTTCTTTTTCCTCCCTCCCATTTTTCCAAACCCCCGATCTTTGGCCATCTGACTTCGCTTTGCCGTGGATCCCCGAGCCACCAGCGGGAATTTTTTTGGATCAAGGTCATATTTCCAGAAATATTCCTTGGGCGTCAATCCATGGCTTTTTTGTAAATGAACTTTTAGGCTTTTCATCTTTCTTCCGCACTCAAGGCAAACTACATGCTTATCTTTAACGATGTCTTTTAACGGTATAGGAGACGGTTTTTTCATCAATCCGGCTTCTGGTGCTTTTTCAGGAGCCATACTCTCTGGTACCACACCGCCCTCCAAAGAAGCGAAGAGATTATAGACCGTCTTGATCTCCGCCACTAACTCCTTGGTGGATAATTCCGTCATAGAGGCATGTGCGCTGATGACCTGTATGGTGAGATTCAAATTTTCGCTTGCCATGTGAAAAGTCTCCTTAATTTTTTTGACATATGGATAACTTTGTGGAATTATGCCATTAATCTTACTATTGATGATTTTTGTCAAGGATTTTTGTGGATAATTATTTTGCCTTTTTTGTAAAGATGGCGAGCGGTTGGTTCGTCAATAAACTTTGAAAAGAGACATATAATGACAAAAGAAAAGCAAATTGTAGCAATCTATAATGTGCCCCATTTATATAGATATCGTTCCATGAAAGATAAAGAACTCGAAGGTGTATTTAAGAATCTGGAACTTTATATGGCAAACCCGACTATGTTTAATGATCCTTTTGAATGTAGGCCAAATATCATTATTCATGATGGGCGACTTTCTAAAGAACTTTACATTAAACAATCGGCAAAAAGAGCAAAGCTGAAGCACAATTTAACTAAACATCAAGAAAACAACCTTGTTAGAGAATACAGATTGATATTAAATGATATACACAGAATGGAAGAGATATATGAAACTTTCGTTGTTGAAACTGGAATATATTGTCTTTCGGCTATAAATAACAATATTCTAATGTGGTCACATTATTCAGAAGGTCATAGAGGGTTATGTCTCGAATTTGACACACGTAATAATATTAATTTATTCGATGTAGCATTAAAGGTTTCTTATAGTGAACGATACCCTTCAATTGATATTCTTAAAATGGGTTACGAAGATGAGTACCGGAAAGCTTTCTTAACTAAATCTAAACACTGGGAATACGAGCAGGAATGGAGAATATTGAAACCTGACTCATTAGGCGGGCCAGGTAAACATTTTTTCCCGCCAGAGTTACTGACTGGTGTTATATTTGGCGCTTTAATCACTGATGACGATAAGAATAAAGTCTTGGATTGGGTGAAAAATTATCCAACAAAACTAAATTTGTACCAAGCCAAAATTAGTAGGGAGAAATATCAACTTGATATAGAGCCAATTTAGTAATTAGAGTTTCAGTCTATCCCCCTTTGGAAAAGGGTGATTTAGAGGGATTTCAAGAGGTTATTTTAAATCCCCCCTGCCCCCCTTTTTCAAAGGGGGGTAAAAAATCGTATCTTAAAAGGCAAAGCAATTATGGAGCATCCCACTGGTAATTTGAGTGACTTGAGATTATTCACTTGGTTCAGGATGACAAGTTTAGCAACGGCTTTTAGAAGCTATGGCAAAACCTGATTCCAGGGTCATCCGGAACGATGCGAATGACCTCAAGTCTCTAAAAATACTAGATTCTTCGCTTCGCTCAGAATGACAATTTTGGGCAGACTGAGGTTTGGCAACGGCTTCTAGAGTCAACTGTCTTGGGGTTGCTTCCCAAAAAATGGAAAATCTGCTAAAACCGGAAAAAAATAGTAGAGGGGAAAGGCAGTAATTATCGCATATTGGCTTATGTGGAGTAGATAAGGAAACTTGAAGCCATGGCAAAACCTGAAGAGCGCAGGCTAAAGCCTGTGGCTACCAGTATCTCTTCCTGCATTTCGTTCATGACAATGAAATCAGGTTTTACCATAGGTTCTAGATTCTTCGCTTCGCTCAGAATGACATTTTTGGGCAGAATGAGGTTTTGGAATAGCTTCTGGGGGAGGGGGACTGAGAATCCCCCCCCTTTTGCTTCTCAGACGCGGGGGGGGGGCGGCCACCCCGGCAAAGTGAGCAGTGAGCAGTGAGCAGTAAGCAGTGAGCAGTGAGCAGTGAGCAGGGAAAAGAGTGATCAGTAATCAGTGATCAGTAATCAGCAGGCAGTGAGCAGTGACCGTAGGGATAAAAAAAATGCGGCAGCAGGCCGGAATAAGGGAGCGGCCACCGCCTTTGCCAATCTTTCCCGGGCGATCATGGGATCGGCCCTGATACAATATAAGAAAAGCGGGAGCCGTGATTAGAACGATTGAGGAGAAATCTCACATGGAAGTGCTGCCCCGGCTTGCCATCCTGGTGGTGGATGATGAGCCTAACATCCGGAAAACCCTGACCATTTCTTTGGAGGCCGAGGGTCATCCGGTGACGGCGGTGAGCAACGCCCGGGACGCTTTGAGTGAAGCGAACCGGCGGTTCTTCGACCTGGCGCTGGTGGACCTGCGCCTGGGAACGGAATCCGGCCTGACGTTGCTGCCCGCCTTAGCGGCCGCCTGTCCCTGGGTTAAGATCGTGGTGATGACCGCCTATGCCTCCATCGACACTGCGGTGGAGGCTATGCGCCGGGGGGCTTTCGATTACCTGCCCAAGCCCTTTACCCACGAGCAGGTGGCTGCCCTGGTCCGCAAGATTGCCGAAGTGCGGGCTCTGGAACAGAAGGTGGCGTCGCTGCAGGAGGTCTTGCACCAGGTGGTGCCGGAAGCCGACCTGGCCAGCCGCAACCCGGCGATGCAGCGGACCTTGGAAATGGCCCACAAGGTGGCGGACAGCGCCGCCACCATTTTGATCCGCGGAGAGAGCGGCACCGGTAAGACGGTTCTGGCCCGGGCCATCCATTCCTGGAGCCGCCGCGGCGCCAACACTTTCGGGATGGTTTCCTGCCCGTCGCTGTCACCGGAACTTCTGGAGAGCGAGCTGTTCGGGCACGTGAAGGGCGCCTTCACCGGGGCGCTGCGCGATCATCCGGGGCGCATCGCCGCCTGCGAGGGCGGCACCCTGTTTCTTGATGAAATCGGGGATTTGCCGCTGCGGTTGCAGCCCAAACTGCTGCGGGTCCTGGAGGACAAGGAATACGAGCGGGTCGGCGATGTGGTCACCCGCAAGGCCGACGTTCGCATCATAGCCGCCACCAGCCTGGATCTCGAAGAAGCCGTCAAGGAACGGCGCTTCCGGGAGGATCTGCTTTACCGGTTAAATGTGGTGGAAATCGTGGTGCCGCCGCTTAGAGAGCGGCGGGAAGATATCCTGCCGCTGGCCGAGCGCCTCCTGGTTTTTTTCGCCAGGCAGAGTCATCGCCGCCTCCAGGGCTTGACCAATGAGGCCCAGGACCGGCTCCGGGACTATGACTGGCCGGGCAACGTGCGGGAATTGCGCAATTCCATGGAACGCGCCGTCCTCTTGGGCAGTGGGGAACAACTCGGCAGGGAACATCTGCCGCTGCAGCTGGCGCCGGCGAAACCGGAGCCGCAAGTGGGTGACCTGGTGTCCCTGGAAGATATCGAAGAGAGTCATATCCGGCGGGTCCTGGCGGCCACCCGGTCCCTGGAGGAGGCGGCCCAGGTGCTGGCAATGGACCCCGCCACCCTCTGGCGGCGCCGCAAGAAATACGGGATAAATTGACCACCTCAATTTGCCTCCCGGGCCCTGCCATTCCTGGTATCTTGAAAAAAGGCAGTAGTCAGTAGTCAATAAAAGCAAAGGCAAAACCAGTGATCAGGGGTCAGGGGCGAGTAAAGGCAAAAACCACTGATTACTGATTAAAGGCCAAAGCTCCTGCCGGCAAAATAATCCTCCAGTATCCCTATATTATTCTGAATATTTGCAACTGGCCTAAAGATTGTTATCATTCCCCCGGGAGCAGGCTATGAGCATCAGGACCAAACTGATCTGGGTCTTTGGCGGAATCATCTTGATTCTGGCGGTGGTGGCCCTGGTGACCTTTCACACCCTCACTGAATCCAGCAAGGTCATCGACCGGATCATGCGGGAGAATTACGATAGCGTGGAAGCCTGCTACAAGATGAAAGACGTCAGCGAGCGCCTCGATCACCTGGCGGAAGTCTCTCTTTGGGAAAAACCGCCTGACTGGCAGCGCCAAAATGATCAGGGGATCAGCGAGCTGGAACGGAACCTGAAACTTCAGCAGGGAAATGTGACCCTCCCGGGCGAGCAGGAACTGACCGACCGGCTGACGGAACTTTGGCTCTCCTACCACCGGGAGCTGACGGGTTTTTATCAATCAGTAAACACCGGCGCCCCCCTCCGGGACCTTTATCGGAATACCCTGTTGCCCCGTTCCCAGGCGTTTCGGGACACCGCCCAAAGGATCCTGGAGTTGAATTTAACCAACATGGTGGCTACGGATGGCCAAGCCCACCTCAAGGCGGTGCATACCAGAAACATCATGTTGCTCTTGTTGAGCAGCGGCATCCTGGTGGCGCTGGGCGTCATCGTCTCGATGGGGCCGAATATTTGGGGCCCCATAACCCGTCTGACGCAATCGGTGAGCGAAATTCAGAAAGGCAATCTCGACCTGGTGGTGAAGGCCACTTCCCGGGACGAAATCGGACAACTGGCCGAAGCCTTCAACAAGATGACGGCGACTCTGCGGGAGGTGCGGCGGAGTGACCGGGCCCAGCTCCTGCGCACCCAGAAATCGACCTTGCTGGCCCTGAACAGCCTCCGGGATGCAGTGGCTATCTGCGATCTGGGCGGTAAGATCGAACTGGCCAATGAGGTAGCCCGGCGCCTGTTCGGCTTGAATCCGGAAGCAACCCTCACCGAAGTGGGCAACGAGAAATTAATCCAACTCTTCCAGAAGGCCTCTCAGGAGGAACGTCCCATTCTCCCCAAGGGTTACGACACCGCCATCCAGATTTTTCTGGAGGAGGAGGAGCATTTTTTCCTTCCTGAGGCCATTCCTATTTTCGATGAAGAACGGCAACTGATGGGGGTTACCCTGATTTTGGCGGAGGTTACCCGCCTGCGCCGCCTCGATGAGGTGAAAAACGGTTTGATCTCCACCGTTTCCCATGAGTTGAAAACGCCTCTGACCTCGGTGCGCCTGGCGGTTCACCTGCTCCTCAGTGATAAAATCGGCCCCCTGTCCGTTAAACAGGCGGAGGTTCTCGAAGCGGCACGCCAGGATAGCGATCGACTTTATCGAGTCATTGAAGACTTGCTGGACATTAGCCGCATCGAGTCGGGCGGCGCTGAGATGCAGTTGGAAACGGTGAATGTGGAAGCCCTGATTTTGCAAGTGACCGAGAAAGTGAGGCCAGCCTTCAAGGACCATGGGATCGCGCTGACCCTCGAGGTGCCGTCAGAGGCGCCCTCGGTGCTCGCCGATCCGCAGCGTCTGCCGCTGGTGTTCGATAATCTCCTCAGCAACGCCCTCAAATATACGCCCAGGGGGGGGAGGGTGCGGGTATCGGCCCGGACCGCAGATGGCGCAGATGGCATGGTCCAGTTCCTGGTGGAAGACACCGGCATCGGGATCGCCCCGGAATACCTGCCGCGCCTTTTCGAGAAATTCTTCCGGGTGCCGGGGCAGGAGCAGGTGGACTCCGGGTTGGGGCTCACCATCGCCAAAGAAATCGTGGTGGCCCACGGGGGGCGGATCGAGGTTGCCAGCGAGCCGAAAAAGGGGACCAAATTCACTTTCACCGTCCGGGCGGCCTAGGGTGGTCCAAACCATTGTGAAACCCTGGGATGATTGGTTATTTAAGTTTTCGGGTGAGTAATTTAATCGCATATTCGAGATGGCGATGGCTCAGTTTAGGGCTGCATAACCAGACCGTACAGCGGCAGATGCACCTGGAAATCGAATAAGATGGCGGAAGACAAGGCCCTCAGTTTCCTGCGCCTGATCCGCCGCGCCCAGCGCGGCAAGCTGAAGATTTATCTCGGTTACGGGGCCGGGGTGGGTAAAACCTGGCAGATGCTCCAGGAAGGGCGCCGCCTGAAGGAAGAGGGTATTGACATCGTGGTGGGGCTGGTGGAGACCCATGGCCGGGTGGAGACTGGCAACCTCCTGGAAGGTCTGGAGGTCGTTCCCCGGCGGCAGGTTCAATATCGCGGCATCACCCTCGAGGAGATGGATCTCGACGCGGTGCTGGCCCGGCACCCTGAGGTGGCCCTGGTGGATGAGCTGGCCCACTCCAATGTCCCGGGAAGCAAGAACCCCAAGCGTTATCAAGACGTGGAGGACCTGTTGCGCGCCGGCATCCACGTCATCAGCACCCTCAACATTCAACATCTCGAAAGCCTCTACGATTTGGTGGAGACCCACATCGGGGTCAAGGTCCATGAACGCATCCCCGACACCGTGTTGGCCGAGGCCGATGAGATTATCAACGTGGACATCTCCCCGGAGGATCTGCTGCGGCGCCTCCGGGAAGGGAAGATCTATCCTCCGGAGCGGGTGTCCGTGGCCCTGGAAAACTTTTTTACACGCGTCCATCTGGACCAGCTCCGGGAATTGACGCTACGGGAACTGGCCTCCCAGATTGACCTCAAGCGCCGCACCGAGCCGGAGGAAAATCCCGAGGCGGCGCCGGAACAGGTGATGGTCTGCATCAGCTCCCGCGGCCCCAATGCCGCCGCCCTTCTCCGCTATGGCTCCCGCCTCGCCGGCCGCCTCAGCACCAACTGGTATGCGGTTTACGTCCAGACCCCCAAGGAGGAGTCCACCATCATCGATGCGGCCACCCAGCGCCAGCTCTCCGATAGCCTCACCCTGGCCAAACAATTGGGGGCCTTGGTCTTTCCTTATAAGGGGGAGGACATCGTGGCCACGATCCTCCATTTTGCCAGTGAATACCACGTCGGCCACATCGTCATCGGCAAGCCGGGCCGGCTGCCTGCCTGGAGACGCTGGCTGGGCCAAAAAACCGTCGCCGAGCAATTGATCTTCCAGGCCCCCCCGGGGGTAACCATTGTGGTGGTGGATACTTCTTCATTTCTTTTTTAGGGCCGGGTTTACGATTTTCCTTTAATAATGTAGCCGCAGGCTTTAGCCTGCGCTGACCAAAAAATCCATCCTAACCAGCCACCAGAGAACCATCGCCAACCGCCAGTGAAGACCCGTCTGGATCAGTTATTGGTAACCAAAGGCCTGGCCCGGAGCCGGACCGAGGCCCAGGCCCTGATCCTGGCGGGGCGGGTCAGCCTGGCAGGGGGCGGCATGGCGGTCAAACCCGGCACCCTGGTGGCTGGGGAGACGGCCGTCACCCTGAAGCCGGCGCCCCGTTTCGTCAGCCGGGGCGGGGAGAAGCTGGCTGCGGCCCTGGAACATTTCCGGGTGCTCCCCGCCGGCAAGACCGCCCTGGACGCCGGGGCCTCCACCGGCGGCTTTACCCAGGTCCTCTTGCTGGCCGGGTCCCAAAAAGTCTATGCCGTGGATGTGGGCTACGGCCAGCTCGACGCCACCCTGCGGGCCGACCCCCGGGTGGTGGCCCTGGAGCGCCGCAACCTCCGCCATTTAACCCGGGAAGACATCCCCGAGCCCATCGATCTCATTACCCTGGACCTCTCCTTTATCTCCCTCACCCTGGTGCTGCCCCGGATGCTGGAGTTTCTCCGCCCCGGCGGCGAGATCGTGGCCCTGGTAAAGCCCCAGTTCGAAGTGGGCAAGGGCCAGGTGGGTAAAGGCGGGGTGGTGCGGGAGCCGGTCCGGCAACAGGAGGCGGTGGCCAAGGTGGCGGCCGCGGCCGCGGCTCTGGGCTTTCAGGTGAGCCTGGCCTTCCCGTCTCCCCTCAAGGGACCCAAGGGAAATCAAGAATATTTTCTGTATCTTATCGGTCCCAGGGCGGAGCCCGGAGCGGCGGAAGTTGTTGACAAGGACCCTAAGGAATTTTAAAATTTATCAATAACCATCTAAACTAAAAATCATCGGATTTATTTCAACATAGGAGTAAGCAGATGGAAAACCGGGTAAAAACGGTGCTCTTATTGACCGTGTTGACGATATTCCTCATTTTCATCGGAAAGCTGCTGGGCGGCCGCCAGGGGATGTACCTGGCCTTTATCCTGGCCCTGGGCATGAATTTCTTCAGCTATTGGTTTTCGGACAAGATCGTCCTGCGCATGTACAGGGCCCAGGAAGTGAGCCCCACGGAGGCGCCGCAGATCCATCAGATGGTGGAGGAACTGGCCCACGAGGCGGGGATTCCCAAACCCAGGGTGTACCTCATCCCGGATGATTCCCCCAACGCCTTCGCCACCGGCCGCAACCCGCAGCATGCCGCGGTGGCGGCCACCCAAGGGATTATCCGGCTGCTGACCCCGGTGGAGCTCAAGGGAGTGCTGGGTCATGAGCTGGGCCACGTGCTCAACCGCGATATCCTTATCTCCACCATCGCCGCCACCCTGGCCGGCGCCATCATGATCCTGGCGAGCATGGCCAGGTGGGGGGCAATTTTGGGTATGGGCCGGGACGACGATGAGGGAGGGGGCATCTTGGGGGTTCTGGTCCTGTCCATCATCGCCCCCATCGCCGCCATGCTTGTCCAGATGGCCGTCTCCCGTTCCCGGGAGTACCTGGCGGATGAAACCGGGGCCCATCTGACCCACAACCCGGAATCCCTGGCCCGGGCCCTGGAAAAGCTCTCCGTGGGCACCCAACGGGTTCCCATGGACGCCAGCCCCGCCACGGCCCATATGTTCATTGTCAACCCCCTGTCCGGGGGCAGCCTCATGAACCTCTTCAGCACCCATCCGCCCATTGAAGACCGGGTGGAGCGCCTGCGGGCCATGCGCAGCTATTGATTTCCAGTTTCCGTGAGCGGCAGGCCCGGGAGACTACCATGAAGCGCTGGCGCCGTTTGCTGGTCCTGGTTTTTTGCCTGCTGGTTCCGCTGCAGCAGGTGTGGGCCAACCAAGACCTGCTCGCGCAGGGGATCGCGGCCCAAAAGGCCGGCAACAATGAGTTGGCCCTGACCTTGCTCGGCAAATATCTGGAGCAGAACCCGGGCGTGACCGAGGTCCGGCGCCACCTGGCCCTGGCCCTGGCCGGCCTGGGCCGCAATACCGAGGCCCTGGCAGAGCTGGACCGGGGTCTGGCTGCACACCCCCAGGACCTGCAGTTGCTCCTGGCCAAGGCGAACCTGCTGGCCGGTATGGAGCGGCAGCCCGAGGCCATCGCGGTCCTGACCGCGGCCCTCAAATGCGACCCCCAAAACGTCGAGGTCCTCAAGGAACGGGGTGAATGCCAGGCTCAAGAGGGCGCCTTCCCGGAGGCCATGGCCGACCTCAACCGGGCCGCGCAATTGGCCCCCCGGGACCCCTGGGTCTTCAACAAGCGGGGCCTGGTCTGGTTCTGCCAGGGGGATTACCAGAAAGCGGTGGCGGACTTTTCCACCGCCATCAGCCTGGCCCCGGATTCGCCCCACGCCTATTTCTTCCGGGGCAACATCTACCGCTACCACCTGGGAGAGATGGATAAGGCCATCGCCGACTACCGCAAGGCCTGCGCCCTGGGGCACCCGCTCTCCTGCCTGGAGCTGGAGAAGCTGGGGGCCAAATAAGACGGTTTTCGGTTTTCGGTTTTCGGCAAAAGCAAAATCAAAACCAAAGATGGCAGTTTTGGGTAAAACCAAACCAATGCGAACCATCAGGGGCGGCTCCGAGGCCGCCCTTTTTTTTATCAAATATTAGGAATACCCGGTCTATGGGGGAGAAAGCGTCGCAGGCTTTCAGCCTGTGATTGGGTTGCCCCCTAATATCCTGTCTGGAATATGTTTATTTATCTTCGCCCTAAAACTCCCCCTCCCTGAGAGGGGAGGGGGTTGGGGGGAGGGTGGCAACAGATGGTAAATGAAAGACAAATTACCACCCCCACCCGGTGTCGCCCCCTCAAGGGGGAGGGAAAAAGGCAAAGCATTTAGGCAACGTTTCCGTGGGACACAATACTAGGAAACGGTGGCAGTAGGGCGGGTTTTAAACCCGCCCCTACAGGACGGACACCTGGGAAAGCCCCTGCTCAAAACTCGAAACTGGGCGGCCCGATCACAGTCGAGTAGGGCGCGTCTTAGGCGCCCATAATGGTGCGTGAGACGCACCCTACCGAGGCGACCCGGCGGGTCGCCCCTACAACTCAAGACCTGATGCGCTCCGGGTGGCTGTAGATATTGAGTCGCCGGTCCCGGACGAAGCCGGCCACGGTGAGATGGAGTTCCTGGGCCAGTTCCAGGGCCATGGTGGTGGGGGCGGAGACCGCCGCCAGGATGGAGATGCCGGCCCGGGCGGCTTTAAGCACCATTTCGAAGCTGATCCGGCCGCTAAGCAGGGCCACCAGGGCGGTTGGGTCCCGCTTCTTAAGCAGGGCCAGGCCGATCACCTTATCGAGGGCATTATGGCGCCCCACGTCTTCGGCCATCAGAAAAGGGTCGCCGCCGGGGGCAGCCAGGGCCGCCCCGTGGCTGCCGCCGGTGGCCCGGAAAGTGCTCTGGGCCTCTTGCATGCGGGCCGTCAGGGAGAAGAGCTCGTCCGGGGTGACGGTCAGGTCGCTCTTAAGCGGGGCAACCTGGCGGCGGATTTCACTCACCGTCTCCTTGGCGCACAACCCGCAACTGGAGTAGGCCACCTCCAGGTGGCGCCGGCCCCGCCGGGCCAGGGCCGCTTCCGTCAGCGAGACGTCCACCACGTTGGGGGGGAGCAGCGGGTCGGTGGCAGTGCCGCAAAAATGGAGGGTGATGACCTCGGAGAGATTTTTAATGATGCCCTCGGTGAACAAGAAACCCAGGGCCAGCTCCTTTTCCAGCCCCGGCAGGCGCATCAGCACCTGGAAGGGCTCCCCCGCCAGGCGAATCTCCAGGGGCTCCTCCACGACCACCAGGTCGCGGGTTTCTTCGAGCGCGCCCTGAAGATAGCGCCGGATCGGCAGGTCTGCGGTTGGCTCGGACATAATTCTGTTTTCTGTGAAAGACCAAAGTCAAAGAGAAAGCTGTTTAGCAGAGACGGAAAACGGAAAATGGAAACCGCTCCCCCTCAGCGCCGGGAGTTTCGGTAGATATAGCCCAGGGCCTTATAAAGCAGACGGGCGGCGGTGAATTCGCTCAGCCGCTGGCCCGGGATGGGGGCCAGTTCCACCAGGTCCAGGCCGATGATGGGGCCTCTCTGGGCCAGGGCCGCCATGACGGCCAACACCTGGTAATAGGTCAAGCCGCCGGGCTCCGGGGTCCCCACCCCTGGCATGATGCCCGGGTCCAGGGCGTCCAGGTCGATGCTCAGGTAGACCGGTCCCGAAATGGCTTGGAGATGGTCCAGGGCGATCTGCCAGCCTGGCGCAGTGTGCAGGTCCAGGGCCGGAAAGACCTTGAGGCGCGGCGCCACCCGCAGGAGTTGGAACTCCTCCTGGGAGTAGCTGCGAACCCCCAGGAGGGTCAGCGGCCGGCCCAACTCGTAGACCCGGCGCAGGACGCAGGCGTGGGAGAATTTGCTGCCGTCATAAGCGTCCCGGAGATCGGCGTGGGCGTCCAGGGCCACCACCGTCAGGTCCGGGTAACGGGTCTGGGCTGCCTGAACCAGGGCGGTGGTGATGGTGTGTTCGCCCCCCAGGGCGGCGATCAATTTCCCCTGCTGAATCCAGGGCTGCACCAGGCGGCGGATCTTGTCCAGCATGGCCTGAGGGCCGGAGGCCTCCGGCAGCACCGGCATGGCGGTGGCCAGGCGGATGGCGGCCGCGGGTTCCCAATCGCCCTCTTCATCCCACAGCTCCACCTGCCGGGAAGCCGCCAAGATGGCCTCCGGCCCTTCCCGGGTACCGCCCCCGTAGGTGACCGTGGCTTCGTAGGGGATGGGCAGAACCACCGCTTCGGCTTCTTTCACGGGCAGGGATCTGGCATCCAGAAAGGTTAGACTAGACATGGTCCGGCGCCCCCGGCTCCACTTCCTTCAATTCCATCTCTTTCAGACGCCGGTAGATGGTGGCCAGGCCGATGCCCAGGAGGCGGGCGGCCAACTCTTTGTCGCCCTCGGTTCTCTTCAGGGTCTGGAGGATGGCCAGGCGCTCGATCTCCCCCATGGTAGCGCCCACCGGCAGGACGATCTTGTCATCATCCGGGGAATGCCGGCGGATTTCGTCGGGCAGGTCCGTAAAGGCCACCAGATTGCCGGTGGTCAGGGCCACGGCCCGTTCCACCACGTTTTGGAGCTCCCGCACGTTCCCCGGCCAGGAATAACCCTCCAGGGCCCGCATAGCCTCGGGGCTGAACCCCATGGCCGGGCGGGCGTTTTCCAGGCAGAACTTGTCCAGGAAGTGCAGGGCCAGCAGGGGGATGTCCTCCGGCCGCTCCCGCAAGGGCGGTACGATGAGGTGGATGACGTGGAGCCGGTAAAACAGGTCCTTGCGGAAACGCCCGGCGGCCACCGCGGCCTCCAGGTCCAAGTTGGTGGCGGCGATCAGCCGCACGTCCACCTTCAGGGTCTGGGACCCTCCCACCCTTTCGAACTCTCCCTCCTGGAGCACCCGCAGCAGCTTCACCTGGGTGGGCGGGGGCATCTCGCTGATCTCATCCAGGAAGAGGGTGCCGCCGTCGGCCAACTCGAAACGGCCTTTGCGTTGCTGGGTGGCCCCGGTGAAGGACCCTTTCTCGTGACCGAAGAGTTCCGATTCGATGAGTCCTTCCGGCAAGGCGCCGCAATTCACCCTGACGAAGGGCTTGGACCGGCGGGGGCTCTGGTAATGGATGGCCTCGGCGATGAGTTCCTTGCCCACCCCGCTCTCCCCGGAAAGGAGGGCGGTGCTTTTGGTGGGGGCGATCTGGCCGACCAGTTGCATGAGCTTGAGGAAGGCCGCGGACCGGCCCATCATGCGCCCACTGGCGCTGCGCTCCTTCAGGGCCTGGCGCAGCCGCTCGTTTTCCACCAGGAGCTTTTGGGTCTCCAGTGCCCGGGTCACCACCTTACGCAGTTCGCCCATGCGGAAATCTTTGGTGATGAAGTCGTAAATCCCCCGCTTCAAGGCGGAGACGGCCTCATCCACGGTGGCGTGGCCGGAGATCATGATGGCGATGGCCTCGGGACGCAGGATACGCAAGGCCCCGAAGAGCTCGGTGCCCGTCATGTCCGGGAGCTTCAGATCAATGATGGCCAGATCCACCGGGTGGCGCCGCACCTCATCCAGGGCCGCCACCCCGCTGGCCGCGGCGTGAATCTCATGGCCCAGCTTCTTGAGCCCGGTGGCCAGCGCCTCCCGGGTGGGTCCATCGTCGTCCACTACTAAAATGACGCTCATTTTATAGCTCTCAGCTTGCAGCGGTCAGCTTTCAGCTTTTTGATGAACGAGGTTATGAGAATCTCGTCAGGAAACACTTTATAGAATTCTAAGCCTAATTGATGGCTCTGCTGCCAAACTTTTTGTTTTTTAAAATCCCTCATCAGCCTTCGCTTTTGGTCTTTTGCTTTTAGCTGAAAGCTGACCGCTGAAAGCTGACCGCTTCTTTTTTACAAACTTTCCAGCCAGCCCAGGACCACCCGGCAGATCTCTTCCAGCAATTCCGGAGCCAGGGCGCTGTGGTCCGTTTCAAAGGAATGGCCCCCCCTGGGGATGACGTGCAGGTCGCTCCGCAGCGGCAGGCGCCCCAGCACTTCTGCCAGCAGGTCCAGGTGGCAGAAGGGATCCCGGGCCCCCTCGATGAACAGGGTGGGACAAGGCAGCAGATACAGGGGCTGGTCCCGCAACTGCTCAGGCCGGCCGGGGGGATGCAGGGGGTATCCCAGGAAGACCAGGCCGCTGGCCCCCACCTCCTGGGCCACCAGTTGCGCGGCCAGGCGGGCTCCCATCGATTTTCCCCCTAAGTACAGCGCCAGCCCCTGAAACTCCTTAAGTTCCGCCACGTACTCCAACACCAGGCGGTAGGCGCCCTCCAGGGCCTCGTCCGGATCAGGCCGTTTCCGCCCATCTTCGGCGTAGGGAAAATTGAAGCGCACCGTGACCAGGCCCTGGCGGGCCAATTTGTCGTGCAGCCCGGCGATCAGGGGATGATCCATGTTACTGTTGGCCCCGTGGGCCAGTACCAGGATGCCGGCCATGGTAGTGGTGCGGGGCACTCCCAGTACGGCCCGGATGGTCCGGCCGCCGTCGATCGCTAAGGTGAAGGGGCGTAATTCCATAATCTACTTCCAGGGCGGGACGCCGCCCGGGGCTCGAAAACCTTTCCAGACCCGGCCTCCTCGTTTCGAGGCAGGGTGAACCTTAAAAAAGCCTCACTATTTACCTCTTTAGCACGAATTCTCGATAATGTATAGGGCGACCCGATCACCTGCTTTCAGCCTGCGCCATTGCAGCCCCGGGGCGGGCCGGGCCCGACGCTTCATCCGGGGCGCGACGTTGGGGCCGCCAGTGGTGGTTTGGCAATAGCTGCCATGGTGATGCCTCGTAATTGCCAGGGCATTTCCAACTACGGTTTTAGTCCCCCCTTTGAAAAAGGGGGGCAGGGGGGATTTAAGATAACCTCCTGAAATCCCCCTAAATCCCCCTTTTCAAAAGAGGGACTTAACCATGCCGAATCCGCCTTCCAGTCCCGATATGAGGTCAAGCTAATTATGAAAACCTCGATTAGCTATTCCTGCACAAACTCCCGCCCCTCTTTCAGGGCCGCCTCCGCCCGGGACAGTTGCCGCCCCAGGTAGATGGCGTGGTTGATGTCTGAGAGGGCTACATCCCGGGCGATCTCGTGCTGCAGGCGCGCAGCCCTCTGGCCGCGATATTCCTTCAGGGTGACGTCCTGGTAGCGGTGCTCCACCACGATGGCCTGGCGGTCCAGGGTGATCCGGAAGTAGCCCATGGGGTCCAGCCTCACCTTGAAGGGGCGCTTGCCGATGACCAGCAGGGCCCGGTCCAGCTCCCGGGGGTCCAATCCCAGGGAATGGCTGATGACCACCAGGGCCCCGGGAGGCATGGCGGCCCGCGCCGCCACCCAGGCCTGGATGGCCATGAGCCCGTAAAGATTCAGGGGATAAGCGTCCATGGCGTTATGGGTCCGGAAAGTGGCGCCCAGGGTCAAACGGCCTTCAAACCGGCGAAAAAACAGAGACACCAGGCAGGGGCGGCCCTCTACCCGGGTCAGGTCCCGGGGGTTGTCCCACAAGGTCAGGTAAGCCTTGCGGTCCTCGGGGTCCCGCTGCAGCCGCTCGGCGCAGGCCGCCAGGTTGTCCAGGCCAAAATACTGGCGCAGGCGGTGGCCGTAATTGTAGGTCTCGTCCGGGCGCTGCTCTCCCCGCAGGATGTCCTCCTGGTAACGCCGCAGCTTCTCGGGGTCGAGATTGACCGCCTTAAGTTTATCGTCGACCTCGAACCTGGGCTTTTCCACTACCACCTTGACGTGTTGCAGTTCCAGGCGTTCCCCTTTCGCCAGGTTGACCCGGCGGCCGAAGCGGCTGAGCAGATAGAGGACCTCTTTCCAGGCATCCAGGATATCTTCCCGCACCACCACGTGGCCCCGGGGGTTGCTGGGATAGTATTGCAACTCCACCTCTGGGAGGGGGACCTTTAATCTCTGAAGATTTTCCAGCGCTTTATCAAAGACTTGCGGTTGCCATGATTCGAAAAATTCTTGGATCGACGAAATTACCGCCTCTCCCTGGGGGTCGCCTAACATCCTCACTGGCAATGAACCTGAAAAATCGTCAGGGCGCACCAAATCGTCCAGGATTCTAGAAGTTTGCCTTATCCGGCAGGTACCCACCTTTTTTTGCCCTTCAACGGCCCGGTATTTTACGAAAGATGACTCCTTCCTTTCCAAACCGAGTCCAAAAAAGTTTTTTAACTCTTCATACGATCCGGAGCGATCATGGCCGCAAACCAGCAACAGGCGAATCTGCGGGTTGTACAGCAGATTCCTGAGCAGCTCCCTCAGACCGTTGCCGTAAAGGTTGCCGAAGATCGCAATGGGGCTGCTGGCCGGGTCCAGGTCCGCACCGGCCTGCCGGAAGCGCTCGCGGACATAATCGACCCGGGACCAGAGGGTCACCACCCCAATGATCCCGTAAGGATTGATGATGGTGAGGCGATCCCGGAAATGGAGAGGCTCAAATTTGAATCTACCTGCCATGCCGCCATTATACTGCAACCACTGGTCTGGGCAAAAGGCAAAAGGCAACAATGAAACAGGCGCGCAAAAAGGGGAAAAAGCTGAAAAACCATGAGCTTGATCTCTTGCTGCCAACTTTTCACTTGCCGGGGGCAGCCGGAAAAGCGGTTCTGCGGCTGCTAGCAGCCATCAGCAATTTTTCCTCGAATATTGCCCTCCGGGAAAGCATGATTTATCTTGTTGATTGAGCCGGCGCCGCCGGTTAAGGAAAACTTGGAAAGAAGCTGTCCCTCTGCTCCCGTATCTGGTAAAATAGAACCGGTTGCGGAGGGTTCGCCAAGAATTCCGCGGGCAGGGAGATTTCAAAGGAGGGCCGGGCATGCCGTCGTCCAAAGAAAGAGTGTATTTGCACAGCTTCCAGGAGATCACGAAGGCCATGAGTTCTCACCTGGGGGTCGACCAGGTGCTGGAAACCGTGGTGCGGGAACTCACCCAGACCATGGGCCTCAAGGGGGCGACCATCCGCCTGGTCAACCCCAAAACCAACACCCTGGAGCTGGTTGCCTCGGTGGGCCTGAGCGAGGGGTACCTGCACAAAGGGGCGGTGGACCTGGACAAGAGCCTCACCGAGTCGCTCAGCGGCCGGACGGTGGCTATTTTCGATGCCGCCAACGATCCCCGTATGCAGTATCCCAAGGAGGCTGCAGCCGAAGGGATCGCCAGCATGGTGGCCATCCCCATGATTTTCAAGGGGAAGGTCATCGGGGTTCTGCGCTTGATCAGCGGCGAACCCCGGGAGTTCACCCTGGAAGAAGTCGATTTCGCCAGCACCGTGGCGGAGATCGGCGCCCAACTGATCAGCAACGCCGGGATCTATGAAGCTCGGGTCCGGGAACTCAACTTCCTTAAAGGTTTGCTGGAGGTCTCCAAGGCGGTGAATTCGACCCTGGAGGTCAAAAAGGTGCTCCATCTCCTGGTGAAAACCGCGGTCAACGCCCTGGACATCAAGGCGGCGGCGGTCCGCCTCTTGGATGAGACTCGCCAGAAGCTGGAATTAGTGGCTTCCTACGGCCTGAGTGACCGCTACCTCAACAAGGGTCCGGTGCTCTCCGACAAGTCCATCGCCGAGGCCATGATGGGCCAGGCGGTTTCCATCTACGACGTGGCCAGCGACGCCCGGGCCACCTATCCCAAGGAGGCCGGCGAGGAAGGCATCAAGTCCATCCTCTCGGTGCCCGTCACCCTGAAGGGCACCGTCATCGGGGTGATGCGCATCTATACCGGCAAGTATCAGGATTTTTCGGACGATGAAATCACCTTCATCTCCTCACTGGCGGAGCAGGCGGCCCTGGCCATGGAAAATGCCCGCATGTACCAGAAACTCAAAGGGGAATATGAGGAGCTGATGGGCGACATGTACCGGTTCGCCGGTTTCACCCGCTTTTGAAGAGGGACATCTCCAGGAGGGGGCAGGGGCGGTTAACAACCCGCCCCTGTCTTAATTGGGATGGCTCATTTTGGGACCCCGTTCTCACAATTCCCCCAAGGGCGGCCAGCGGCTGGTAAAGGCGCGCTCCGCCAGGTGACGGGCCAGGGCCAGCCAGTGGCGGCCGCTGGTGGCAAAGTAACCCTGCTTTAGCCAAAGCCGGCCGGAGCTGATTACCGGCGGGCTTAGCAGGCGCAGGCGGGTAAAGCGTTTGAGCCGAATCACCAGGTCCAGGTCCTCGGGCCGGCGATGGGCAAAGCCACCCAGGGCCTGGAACAGTTCCCGTTTCAGGATGAGGACCTGGTCACCATAGGGCAGGCCCAGGAGGCGGCTGCGCCAGTTGGCCCCCCGGGCGATAAATCTGAGCGCCGGCAGGGGCGGGTCGAGAGCTAGCTCAAAGGCTCCGGCGGCAAAGGTTGGATCCGCCGCGGCCCGGCGCAATGCCGCCAGATGGGCGGGAGCCAGCAGGCTGTCGGCGTGCAGGAAGGCCAGGAGGCCGCCCCGGGCGGCGCGGGCCCCGGCGTTCATCTGGCAGCCCCGGCCGCGGGGAGCCCGCAGGCGGTGGACCAGGGGATGGCGGCCCGCCACCTCCCAGGTGTCGTCGGCGCTGCCGCCGTCCACCAGGATGATCTCCAGGTCAGACGCGGGCCTGAGCCGCGCCAGGGTCGCAGCCAGGAGCGGCGCTTCGTTCAACACCGGCAAAATGATGGATAGACGCGGATTCATCGGCTCACTGTGATCCCTGCCCCGACCCAGAACTCTCCGGCAAAATTTCCGGCTTGAATCATGAGCAGCCTGTGCATCATTTTCGCCAAAGAGCCGGTCCCGGGGCAAGTAAAAACCCGCCTGACCCCACCTTTCAGCCCTGGGGAGGCGGCCCGCCTCTATGGCGCTTTTTTGGCGGATGTCCTGGAGGAGACAGCCTGCATTCCCGAAATGGAGTGCGCCCTGGCTTATGACCCTGCCGGAGCGGGGAAATTTTTCCAGGATTTGGCGCCCGGAGTGCGGCGGTTTCCCCAGGAGGGCCGTGATTTGGGAGAGCGCCAGGCCCGGGCCTTTGCCTGGGGCGCGGCCACCGGTTTTCAAAACGTTCTGATCCGGGGCAGCGATACCCCGGACCTTCCCGGGGCCACCCTGCTGCAGGCCATGCGGAGATTGGCCTCCGGGCCAGCCAGGGTGGTCCTGGGACCCACCCCGGACGGCGGTTATTACCTGGTGGGGCTCAGGGACCCGCAGCCGCAGCTATTTGCTGGGATTTCCTGGTCCAGCGACACGGTTCTGGCCGACACCCTGAGCCGGGCCCGGGAACTCTCCCTGGGCGTCCATCTTCTGCGTTACTGGCAGGATATCGATAACTATGCGGATCTGATGGCTTTCCTGAAGAGGCCGCACCCATCCCCCCGGGCCGGTTGGCGCAGTGATCGGATCGCCCGGGAATTGTTGGCCGGTATTCACCCTCAGCCTCTTTCCGGTTCAAACACCCCCGTTGGCGGAAAGGGGGAAGCCTAGGCGTCCCGCCTGTGAAACAGTTTAAAATCACGGGGAGCCACACAGGCCAGAGGCCTATGCTACCGCGTCATTTAGGGATGCGAAACTCGACTGATTAACTATTTTTCCTGATGGTTTTGCCCCTCTCAAGTGTTTCCAATAATAATGGATGGCTCCATTATCGGGGGCCCGGGGTCAAATGCCAGGACCGATAACAGAAAACTCCGATAGAGACAACGGCTTTCAGGGGGCGGTCCCCTGGCTGCGCCCCTTAATCTTCCTCCTGGTGCTGGCGGTCCTGTTCATTATCGGCCGGGCCTTGCATCTCCAGGAGTATCTCCAGCAAGACCGTCTGAGCCGCTTTATTGCCTCTTCGGGGATGTGGGGGCCGTTAGTCTATCTGCTGATTTGGGCCATCGCGCCGTCGCTGTTCATCCCGGCGCTGCCCCTGGTCGTGGCCGGTGGTATCCTGTTCGGCTCCGTGGGGGGAGTGGTTTACTCCATCCTGGGCGCCTCGGCCGGTTCATCGCTCGCCTTCCTGGTGTCCCGCTACCTGGCCCGGGACTGGGTGGCGGCCAAAATCAGCGGCTCCAAGCTGGCTCACCTGGATGAACTGGTGGGCCGGCACGGCTGGAAAATCGTGGCCGTCTCGAGGCTCATCATCGTGCTGCCGTTTTTCTTGCTCAATTACGCCTTCGGCCTCACCCGGGTCGGTTTTTGGCCGTATGCGCTGGCCACCCTGTTCGCCTTGCTCCCTTCCATCACTGCCACTGTATTGGTGTCCAGCAACCTCTTGGGTCTCCTCCGGGGCCAGGTTTCCATATGGTTGCTCCTGGGGGTCCTCTTGCTGATGGTGGTCGGCCTGCTGCCGGTGATTTACCGGAGAGTCAAGGCGCAGCAGGGAGAGTCGGTGGAACTCTGATGCAGGGCGCAGGCGGGGATGATAAAAATGGCTGGTAAATGGCGGCAGAGGCGGCTTCTCTGGCTAATTCCCATGATGCTGCTGTCGGCCTGGTGGGCCCTATCCTGGTGGCCGCACCTGGCGGGGGGGACGCCCTCGGCGGATGAAGTTCCGCCCGGGGTCCTGATCAAGGCGGAGCCACTGAAGGTCCTCATCGATAAAAAGGCCCCCCATCTCCGCGTTATCGATTTTCGCCCCCTGACCAATTATTATCTGGGGCACATCCCGGGCGCCATCCATCTCTGGCGGCCCGAAACCGAAAACCGGGACCAGTCCTTTCCGGGCCAGCCGCCCGCGGCCAAGCAACTGGAGACCCTTTTGGGCCGCCTGGGGGTCGGCAACCGGGACACCCTCATCATCTACTCGGACCAATGCGACCAGACCCACCTTTGGTGGCTCCTGGCTTACTACGGGTTGCCCCCCAACCGGATGAGATTGCTGGACGGCGGCTTCGAGTCCTGGAAGGCCAAAGAATTTCCCACCCAGCTCACTTCGCCCCAGTTCAAGCCGGTATCTTTCCGGTTCCCGTCAAAGTCCGGAGTAAGCACCCTGCTGGCCACTCTGCAGCAGGTCAGAGGAGCTCGAGAGGGGCCCCACCGGGTCATCCTGGACGCGCGGCGTCAATCCTTCTTTTCGGGAGAGGGGACCAAAGAAGGCGCGGCCCGGCCCGGACGTATCCCCGGCGCGGTGTCGGTCTTCTGGGAGGAGAACCGGATGGCCTCGGGGCCTCTAAAAGGCTGCTGGAAGAGCCCCGGGGAACTTCGGGATCTTTATGCCTCCAGGGGGGTGACCCCGGATAAGGACATTTACATCTACACCCACCACGAACGCTGCGCCGCTTTCAGCCTGGTGAGCCTCTATCTGGCGGGTTATCCCCTGGAGAAGCTGCACCTCTACGCCGGCTCCTGGATCGAATGGAGCCGCAGCCGGGAGCCCGCGGAAACCGGTCCGGCCAGCTAATTTTCCGGTCGCCGCTCTCTAATCCGACCCTAACCGCTATTTCAAAACCGCTTTTGCTGTCACCCTGAGCGAAGCGAAGGGTCTCGTATTTCTTCAGTATTTATGAGATTCTTCGGTCGCTTCGCTCCCTCAGAATGACAAAAATGGGGCCTTCCCAGAGGTGTCAACTTGCAAGAGTGGGTTCTTTTAGATGGCCTGAACCGTAATTGACTTAATGCCGGGCTGTTTACAAACCGCCTCCCTAGTGCTATGTCCCACAATTATCTTGCCAAAAGATTTGAGATAACCCCCCCCTCCCTGAGAGGGGAGGGGGTTGGGGGGAGGGTGGCAACATCTGGTAAGTGAACAATAAATTACCACCCCCACCCGGTGTCGCCCCCTCAAGGGGGAGGAAAAAAGGCAAAACATTTAGGCAACGTTTCCGTGGGACACAATACTAGCCGCTGATAGTCTTCTCCACCTGAATCTGGTGAGCCTTGAGCAGTTTCCACAGGGTGACCCGGCTGATGCCCAGGATGCGGGCCGCTTCGCCCTTTCTGCCGCCGGTCTTGGTGATGGCCTCCAGGAGACGCTGCCGCGGCAGGGCGGCCCGGGGCGGCGACCCGGTCACCCGGGCCTTCCCCGGCCCCTCCTTGGCCCGGCGGCCCAGGGCCGGCAAATGCTCTTTGCCAATAAGGCCTTCGGGGCAGAGCACAAAGGCGTATTCAATGACGTTGATGAGTTCCCGGACGTTGCCGGGCCAGTCATGGGAGCTCAAAAGCTCCAGGACCTCCGGGTCAAGGCCGGTGATGGGCTTGCGGGTCTGGCGGCGGCCCCGTTCGATGAAGGCCTTGGCCAGCAGAGGGATATCCTCCCGCCGCTCCCTGAGGGGAGGCAGATGGACGGGAATGACCCCGATGCGGTAAAAGAGGTCCTCCCGGAAGCGGCCCAGGGCCATGAGGCGGTGGAGGTCCTTATTGGTGGCGGTGATCACCCGAACGTCCACCGCGATGGGCAGGTGGTCTCCCACCTTTTCGATGGTCTTTTCCTGGAGGACCCTTAAGAGCTTGGCCTGGGTAGCCAGGGGCAAGTCTCCCACTTCATCCAGGAAGATGCCGCCGCCGTTGGCCGCCTCGAAGCGCCCCAAGCGGGTGCGGTCGGCCCCGGTGAAGGCCCCTTTGACGTGGCCGAAAAGTTCGCTTTCCAACAATGACTCGTTGAGGGCGGCGCTGTTCACCTTGATGAAGGGCCCCTGGCGCCGGGGACTGAGACGGTGGATAGCCGCGGCCACTAGCTCCTTGCCGGTGCCGGATTCGCCGTAGATGATCACCGGCGCCTGGGATTGGGCGGCGGCGGAAATCAGGGTGAAGAGCTGCACCATCACCGGGGACTTGCCGATAATCCCGTGAAAGGCTTCCTCCTGTCCCAGCTCCCGGCGCAGGCTGGAGATGAAGAGCTGCATCATGTCCGGGGACTTCTCCGGCAAGGCGCGGCCCAGGTCTTCCCGGCTCAGCTCCCGGCGCAGGTGGGAGATGACCCGCTCTTTGGCCACTATCTCCCGAAGGTCGGTGAGGTTTTCGACTCCGGCCACCACCCGGCCGGCCTGATCCTGCAGGACGGCGCCATTCTTGAGAACCTGGATGTGGCTGCCGTCCTTGCGCTCCAGGGTGCATTGGCGGCGGCGGACTGAGCCGCCCCGGAACAGCTCGCACTCCTTCCTCCCTCCCCGGCTTACCGCATCCAGACAGTTTGGACACCTGAGGATGGTACAGGGTTGGCCCACCAGCTCTTCCCGGCGGTAGCCGGTGAGCTCCTCCATGGCGGCATTGACCGCCAGGATGGCGCCCTGGGGGTCCACGATCAACAGGCCGTCCATCATGGTATCAATGACGGTCTTCCAAAACCCTTCCGGTTCCTGGCCGAATAGATTTTCCTTTAGGTGCGCCAGGGAGTCCGCGGGGGTCTCATGGCTCATAAGTCCTCCGCCTGGGGAGGGAGGCCAAATGCCCCAGGTTAAATGTTGACGTTGCAGCCCTTAACTGATGTTAACCATAAACCATTAACATTGTCAACTGGCTCCAGGGGCATCTACAATTATTTTAAGTAATTACAGTATGTTAATCAAATATTAACCATTTCTTAACCTTGGCAGACTTCTTGCTGTTCATCCGTGACGGGGAAGCCCGGGTTGAACTACTGCCCCAGACCACACCCCGCCGGGCCAACCTACGACGGGAAAGGCCCCGGGAAATTTCTTAGAAAATATCCTATCTAAAGGACCTATATGAGCCCTGAAGAAAGCTCCGAACCCCGAGCCGGGATTGTTTGTCACTGACTTGGCGGTCCTGAACAAAATTTAGCAAGCCGCCAAACTTTGTGTAAAAAGACCTTCCTTAACCACAAAAATGGCGCTGGAATCGACCATTGCCGAAGCGGAACAGACATTTTCATCCCGAAAATATTGTCCGTCCGGAGGCCCCGGAGAGCATTAGAAGGGGGAGTTGGCCCGGAAGAACACCCGGCCCTCAGGCAATCAATCAAGGAGGTAAGGCATGTTTAAGAAAATTTTGGTGCCGCTGGATGGTTCGGTGCTGGCCGCCCGGATTATCCCCCAGGTGGCGGACCTGGCCAAGAGCCATAATGCCGAAGTGGTCCTGCTCAACGTCTATCCCGACTGGGGCGAGGCCACTTCCCCGGAAGTGAAAGCACTCATCGAGGGCGAAGTAAAGCAATGCGAGGCATTTCTGGCCCAGGCCGCTCAGGATTTGAAGGCCCAGGGGGTGAAGACCGCGGTGGCCTGTGTCCAAGGCACGCCGGCCCATGAAATTATCAATTATGCCAATCAGGACGGACTGGACCTGATCGCCATGGCCACCCACGGCCGGGGCGAAGTGGCCTGGGTCCTGGGCAGCGTGGCCGAAAAGGTGGTGAGCCACGCCACGGTGCCGGTGCTGCTCTTCCGGGTGCTGGGGATTAAACCGCCGAAAACCAAGGTAGATTTCCTGGACCTGCTCGACCGGGGCATTCCCTGAACCCGGAGCCGGCGGGTTGCTGCATCCAGATTTTTTTGCCATATTCCCCAATTCATTTCAGGAGGATTTCATGCGAAAAAAAGGGTTGGTAATTTTGGGTTTGATTGCCCTGCTCACGGTGGCGGCCACTCTGCTCTGGGCCGCGCCGTCTTTCGCCGGCAAACTGTCCGAGGCCATTGCCCAGACGCCCCAGGGCACCGGCCCCGGCATGATCAACCCCGCGGCGCCCAAGGGCTTCATGGGGATTCCCGGGGCCCCCCGTGCCTTCTGGTTGTGGGCCATACTCTGGGGTACCTGGGTGGGCTGGATCTTCTCGTCGGTGGGAGCCTTCGGCGGCATCATGTCCGGGGTGGGGCACATCACCGTCTTCGGTCTGGCCGATTACGCCGGCAGCTTCAGGCACACCAGCCCCCCCATGAACAATCTGCTCACCGACTCCATCCGCACCTCCAACCAGTATCCCGTGGGGTTTTCGGCCCTGATTTCCTCCATCACTTACTACCGCATGGGGCGGCTGGTGCTGCCCCTGGGCCTCTGTATGGCAGCCGGCGGCATCCTGGCCGGTTACCTGGTGCCCCTGCTCACCGCCGGCAAGATGGATGTCCACGTATACGTGGGTTTTTTCGGACTCATCGTTTTTGCCGTCGCCTTTGTGCTCTTTTATGAAACCACGCCCAAAGGTCAGGCGAAGCGGAAATCGGCCCGGGCCGCGGCCAAGGCCTTTGAAGACGCCCATATCAGGAAGACCAGCGAGGTCTCTGCAGAACATGCCAGGGGGGTGGAAGTCCGCCACTGGGGCTTGACCCGGATCACCTTCACCTTTTATGGCCAGGAATTTTCCTTCAATCCGCTCTATCCGATCTTGGGCGGTTTTGTGATCAATGGCATCTCCGCCTTGATCGGGGTGGGTGGTGGCTTCCTCTATGTCCCTTACCTCACCTCGGTGGCCGGGCTGCCCATGTTCATCGTGGCCGGCACCTCCGCCCTGGCCGTGCTGGTGGGCATGGTCACCAATATCATCAACTTCATGCTGGTGCGGCAGATACCCATCGATTTCGGCTTGATCGCCGGTGAATTGGTGGGAATTTTTATCGGCTCCATCCTGGGGCCGATGACGTCGAAGAAGATCCCGGAGATTTGGCTGAAGCGCATATTCGTGGTCCTGGCGTGTTATGTCGGCGTCGGTTACCTGACCAAGGGCTTCTTGGGCCACTCCATATTGCCTGGGCTCTAGCATGGACGAACACCGTTTCAGCGGAGAAATGGCGCCGCCAGGTTTCGCCTCCTCTGGGGGGCGGGTTCATGGGGCCAAAGCGGCGGCGGCGGCGGCCGCGGCTCCGCCTGTGGGAGGTTAACGGTCATGGAATGGTCGGCTTGTGGCCAATTGTTGGACTCCTACCTGATCCGCTGTTACCGGATCACCGGCTGCGCCCCGGTAGATTTCTTCCTGGGCACCCTCACCCTGGCCTGTTTGGCCGTGCTCCTCGGCCACCTTACCAGCTCGCTCGCCCACCTGGCTCTGAGGAACCGGCTCGGCCAGGACACCGCCACCGCCGCCAGGTACCAGGAGCTTTCGATTCAGGCCCTGAAGGCGGGGGACCAACCAGCCTATCAGGCGGCCAACCGGCTGGCCAACGAGGCCTTTGGTAAATCCTTCTTCCTGCAGGCGGGCATGTCCGCCGGTTTCCTGTGGCCGATCTTTCTGGCCTTGGCCTGGATGCAGGAACGTTTCCTGCGGATTGAGATCCCCCTCGTGGTCGTCCCCTATTCCCTGGGTTTTGTCGGGATTTTTATCATCCTTTACATCTTGGCTTACTTTCTTTTTAAGCGGGTTAAGTGCAGGATTCCCTGCTTCCGCGGCATCAAAGTGATGTTGGACGCCTCCAGCCGCAAGGCCTCGGAAACGGCAATTTTTGTCGATCCGCTAACTCCGGGCGCCGAGGGCAAGCCCTGAAGGTGGAGGGCCGGCCTGCGCCTGACCAGTTAATGCTCTTATGGAAATAGTGATGGTTAAACAAAAGATTGATACAATCAAATTAAAAAACTTACAGGAAGGCTGCTATGGCAAAGGAAGTTTTTAGCATCTGCTTTATGTGTACGCAGCGGTGCCCCATTCGCATCCTGGTGGAAAATGACGATGTGAAGTGGATCGAAGGCAATCCCCACGTGGCCGGCATCGAGGGAGCGCTGTGCGCCAAGGGTTCCGCCGGTCTGGGGCTGCTGCACGACAGCGAGCGGCCGCAGTATCCCATGATCCGCGTCGGTCCCCGGGGCGCCGGCCAATGGCAGCGAGCCACCTGGGACGAGGCCCTCGATTTCGTGGCCGCCAAACTCAAGGACATCGTCCGGGAACACGGCCCCCAGAGTCTCATTTGGGCAGAGCGGAACAATCTCAACACCCACATTGTCAAGGCCTTCATGAACGCCCTGGGCTCCCCTAACCATGTCACTCATGAATCCCTGTGCAGGGGCTCGGTGATCACGGCTATCAACACCCTGACGGGCTACCCGTATGCCCCGGCGGACGTGGGTGTCGACTATGCCAACACCCGGCACATGATCATGTATGGCCGCAATCTCTTTGAGGCCCTGGAAATCAAGTCTATCAACAATCTCCTGGGCGCCATGGAGAAGGGGGCCAAACTCACCTATATCGACCCCCGCATCAGCGTCACCGCCACCAAGGCCGACCGCTACTGGATGATCCGCCCCGGCACCGATCTGGCCCTCAACTATGCCCTGATCCGGACCATCCTGAAAGAGCGTCTTTACGACCAGGCCTACGTCAAGCAATGGGTCACGGGGCTCAAAGAGCTGGAAGCCTTTGTGGAGCCCTATACCCCGGAGTGGGCCGAGCAGGAGACCGGCATCCCGGCCAACGAGATCGTCACCCTGGCCCGGGAGGCCGCGGCCGTCAAGCCGGCGGTGGTCTTCCATTACGGTTATCGGGGCTCGCATCATACCGATGAAATCTACATACGCCGTTCCATGATCATCTTGAATGCCTTGATGGGCAGCATCGAGGCCAAAGGCGGCATTTTTTTCAAGAAAACTCCCAAAGACGCCGGCCGCGGCGACATCGGCCGGTATTCCGCCCAGGAATTCCCCAAGATTAGCCAGCCTCGGTTTGATGGCGCCGGCGGGAAGACTTTTCCGATTATCAATGCCTTCCACGGCAATGTCCAGCAATTGGCTCATGCTATCCTGGACCAGGATCCCTATCCCATCAAGGCCCTGATCGCCAACCGCTTCGACCCTCTGACCTCCATCCCGGACGCCGCCGCCACCCGGCGGGCTCTGGATCAACTGGACCTCGTCGTCGCCCTGGAAGCCAACTTCAGTGAAACCGCCTGGTACGCCGACGTCATCCTGCCGGAGTCTATCTATCTGGAGCGGTCCGACTGCATCCAATTAGTCACGGGCCTCAAGCCCGCGCTCTATATGCGCCGGCAGGCGGTGACACCCCGGTACGACACCCTGCCTGCCTGGCTGATCATCAAGAAACTGGCCCAGCGCCTGGGCCTGGAGCGGTACTTTCCTTATGAGACCATCGAGGACATCTGGAATTTTCAGCTTAAGAACCTGGGGGTAAAGATCGAGGATTTTGAGGCTACGGGCTTTGTGCCTCTGTCGGACAAGCCTATCCTCTGGGACCGGGAAAAGGGCATCAAGTTCAAAACTCCTTCAGGCAAGATAGAGTTGGTAAGTTCCCTTATGGAAAATGCCGGTATCCCCTCGTTTGTGCCTTACACTCACAGGCCGGAGCCGCCGGCAGACCATTTCCGCCTGATAGTGGGGCGCTGCGCGGCGCATACCCACATCTCCACCCAGAACAATTGCTACTTGAACGAATTGGTCCCGGAAAATGAATTGTGGATTAATACCCAACCAGCCGGCCGTTTAGGGATCAAGAATGGGGCCTATGTCGAGGTGGCTTCGCCGTTGGCCGTTGGTAAAATTAAGGCGAAGGTGACGGACGCCATCCATCCGGAAGCGGTATTCATGCTGCACGGCTTCGGCAAGACGGTGCCGGCCCAAACCCGCTCCTACCACAAGGGCGTCAGCGACGCCCTGCTGGAGGAAAATGTTACCGACCCGGTGGGGGGCAGCCCGGGCCTACACGAGACCATGGTGCAGGTGCGATCCCTGAACTAAGTTTCCGGGAGGAAAATTATGAGTCAGTATTATCTCATCCAGGACCAGAAAAAGTGCATCGGCTGTCTGAGCTGCGAGGTGCATTGCAAGAGCTATAAGGGTCTGCCCCTGGGTCCCCGCCTGGGCCAGATCATCCCCGTAGGCCCCAAGATGGTGGGGGAAGTTCCCCGGATGGGTTTTATCTTCATGCCCTGCTTCCACTGCACCGAACCGTGGTGCGTGCCGGTGTGCCCCACCGGGGCCATGCGCAAGCGGCCCAAAGACGGGATTGTCTACGTGGAGCAGTCCCTGTGCGTGGGCTGCAAGAGCTGCATCACCGCCTGTCCCTGGGGTGCGCCCCAGTGGCACCCGCAGTTGGGGAAAGCGGTGAAGTGCGACTACTGCATGGACCGCATCGACGAGGGCCTGAAACCGGCTTGCGTCACCAAGTGCGTCACCCATTGCCTGCAGTTCGGCCTCGCCGAGCAATTGGATATTACCCGGCGGGAACGCCTGGCCAAGGCGGTGGCCTTCGAGCTGGATACCGTGGTCAGCGGCCGCTGAGGTGAGGACGGAAATGATGGCCACCCAGTATGCTCCTATTCAGATTAATATCTTCACTTTTCCAGGCAAGGGCCTGAAGGAAGCTGAAGGCGTGCGAGACGCCTTTATGGCTGCTTTGAAGGAGCGGGCCCTTGACGAACTGGGCCCCCTGGACGTGCAACTGATGGGCTGGCGGGGCATCGAGGGCCGGGACGTCATGGTGGAGGTGCGCCAAAATGGCGACTCCAGTCTCTACGAACTGGTCACCCCGGATATGGCCTCCCGCATCGTCCAGAGCCACCTGGAGGAGCACCGGCCGGTGCAGCGCTGGGCGGTGGGCAAAGACTTCGAGGCTTATTACGAGGGCCAGACCGTCCGGATTTCAGAACTTCTGGGAAGGATCGACCCCCTCTCTTTGGAGGATTACCAGGATTACGACGGCTACAAGAGCCTGCTGTCCTTTTACAGTCAGGGCTTCGATTCGTTTCTGCAAAAGGTGGTGGCTGCGGGTTTTTGCGAGTTCTCCCGAACCCGAAGCCTTCCTTGCGGCACCGCCTGGCGTACCTTGCGGGCGGAGAAAAAACGGCCCATCCTGGTAGTCAACGCCGCGCCCCCCTTTCCCTCAGCCACCGCAGATATACTGCTCCTGGAGGGCTGCCCCCATCAGGTCTTGGAAGGCATTATCCTGGCGGCCAAGACCCTGGCGGCCGAGGCCGCGGTGGTCTATTTGCCGGCCAACGCCCCGCTGGCAGCGGAGCGGCTGCAAGCAGCCTGGACCAAGCTGAACGAGAGCCGGATTTTGCCGGAAGCCACGCCGCTCAGGCTGATCGTCATTTCCGGAGAATCGCGGTTCATGGTGGAGGATGAGGGCCTATTCATCCAGGCCCTGCAGTCTCTGCTGCCCCGGGACCTTCTTAAAAAATACGCGGGTTCGCCGTTCCTGGTCCATAGCCTGGGCACCCTGGCGTCACTCCCCTTCATCGCGCAGACGCCGGTCTCCGTCTTCCGGAAATTGGGGATCGCCTGCTCCTCCGGCACCATGATCTTCCGTCTGATGGGCGCCGTGGAGACCCCCGGGTTTGTGGAAGTGGCCATTTCCTCCACCCTGGAGGAGGTGATCAACGGTCCGGGGGGCGGCTTCCGCCATGGCCGCAAACCCAAGGCCGTCGTGGTGGGCGGGCCTCTGGGGGGCATCTTTCCGCTGCACCTGCTAAAGCTCAGTCTGAACCACGAGACCCTCCTGGAAATGGGCGGTTCCCTGGCCCTGGGGACCATCCATGTCCTTGACGAGCGGGATTGTATCGTCGCCCTGGCGCTGGAACAGCTCGAATTTATCTTGCAGCAACCGGGGGCCCAGTGCTCCACTTGCCGCGCCGGCCTCCTTACGGTTAAAGACTTGTTGCACCGGGTCGCCTCAGGCGAAGCCGGCCCGGAGACCCTGGAAGAGCTGAAGCGCGCCTGTGTGGCCTTGAAGACCAAGGCCGGCTGTCACCTGGGAAGCCAGGCGGTGAACCCCATCCTCACTTCGCTGGACTTTTTCCCGGATGAATACCGGATGCACACGGACAACAAGCACTGTCCGGCCCGGGTCTGCCCCAAACTGCTGCTGGCCCCCTGTCAGGCGGCCTGCCCGGCGGGGATCGACATTCCCAGCTACATGGCCCTGGTAGCCCAGGGCCGGTTCGTGGAAGCCCTGGAAGTGATCCGTCAGGACAACCCCTTTCCCTGGGTCTGCGGTCTCATCTGTCCACACCCCTGCGAACGGAGCTGTGTGCGGGGCAACCTGGACCAACCCCTCAACATCAAATACCTGAAAGCCTTTGTGGCCGATTATGCCACCCGCCACGGCGAATACGCCCCTTTGCAGCCGGAGGCGCCCAACGGCCATCGCGTCGCCGTGGTCGGCTCCGGACCCGCTGGTCTATCCTGCGCCCATTACCTGGCCTTGCAAGGTTACGCGGTGACTGTCTTCGAGGCCCTGCCGGAGGCCGGCGGCCTCTTCATTGCCGGGATTCCCGAATATCGCCTGCCCCGGGAGGTGGTGCGCAAAGAAGTGGAGCTGATCCATTCCCTGGGGGTGGAAATCAGGACCGCGGTCACGGTGGGCCGCGACGTCACCCTGGAGGAACTGCGCCGGCGAGGCTATGAGGCCTTTTTCCTGGGGATCGGGGCCCATCTGGGCTACAAGTTGAAGATCGAAGGCGAAAATGACTTTCCCCAGGTCTATGACGTGATCTCTTTTCTGCGCCAGGTGAACCTGGGTAATAAACTGAAGCCGGCGGACAAGGTGGTGATCATCGGCGGCGGCAACGCGGCCATGGACGCAGCCCGGACCTGCGTGCGTCTGGGCTGCCAGGAGGTCCACGTCTCTTACCGCCGCACTCGCAAGGAGATGCCGGCCCAACATGACGAGATTGAGCAGGCCCTGGAGGAAGGGGTGGTGATCCATTTTCTGACGGTGCCCATCAAGATTGGCGGCGACAAGGGCCAGGTGCAATACCTGGAATGCCTCCGGGCCGAGTTGGGCCGTCCGGACGCTTCCGGCCGCCGCCGCCCCATATCCCTAGCCGACAGCAACTATCGTATCGAGGTCGGGGCGGTGATCACTGCCATCGGCCAGCAACCCGATCTCTGCCCCTTCCCGGATCCGCCGGTGGAGACCAGCCCCTGGTGCACCATCGTCACCGAGAAAGGCGGTACCAGCACCAGCGTGCGGGATATCTTCTCCGGCGGCGACGCCGTCACCGGACCGGCCACCGCGGTGGAAGCCATCGCCGCCGGCAAACAGGCCGCCCTGGAGATCCACCATTTTCTGTCCCGGGACCCGGGTCCGCGGCCGCAGGCCCGGCCCCAGAAGCGCGGCCGGGTGCCCTTCCTGGCCATCCCGGCCGACGAGAAGATTGCCAACCAGAGGGTGCCCACGCCGTTTTTGGATATGGAACAGCGCCGCCATAATTTCGAACGGGTGGAACTCGATTACTCCCCGGAGGAGGCCCAGAGAGAGGCGCAGCGCTGTTTGCGGTGCGACGTCTGCATCCGTTGCGGCGCCTGCGAGCGGGTTTGCCGGGATACCATGCAAGTCTATGCCCTGAAGTTTACCCAGATCAGCACCACGGAGCGGGTGCTCAGCGACTACCACCGGGCCCGGGAGCGCTGTATTGCCTGCGGCGCCTGCGCCTTGGCCTGTCCCACCGGGGCCATCGATTACCTGGAAGGGCCGGAGCACCGGGAAATCCGCCTTTGCGGCACCGTCTTAAACCGCCTCGAGGAACCCAAATGCCCCGGTTGCGGCGGCCCCTTGCCTCCGGTCCGTTATCTCGATTATGTCACCTCCCACAGTGACGCGGTCACAGGCAAGCAGGTGCTGCGCCGGTTCTGCTCTGCTTGCGCTCGGGAAAAACGGGCCCAGGAGTTTGTCAACCTGGCCGGGACCTAGTCCCTGGCAGTCCCTGGATGCCGATCCGCCATTCTTATTTAAATGTAGGATAAAGACCGACTTGGGGGCTGGTAAGAGTCCTATGGAAAAATCAGACTCATGCGGACAGCTTTCCAAACCGGCCTGTGAGAGTTTAGGGGCGTGACGGAAAGAGTTTTCCGAAGTTGACCAATAACCATAGCAGCTTTTAAATGTTCGGAGAATTTGCCCCGGATGGTCTGCCGTTTCTAATCCAAGGTTCAGTTTAACTGCTGGTGAGTAACAGCAGGAGGCAGCCCTTCCCCGAATTCGCGGCGAACAGCTCACATCAGCAAAGGAGAGGAAAATGTCGTATTACATGTATGACGGGTCCACGGAAGTGACTCCCTGGGAAAGGATGTTCGCCACCATGAATGGCGAAAAGCTTGATAGGGTGCCGGTGCATCTCTACCCGCGCTGGACCGCGCTGGAGTACCTGGGGCTAACCTTCAAGCAGTCATGGGATGATCCCGATCTGTATGCCAAGGCGCAGATCATGGCTCAGCAGCGGTTCCAGTATGACTGTGTCGTCGACTTCGATATGATGGGACCGGTTGAAGAAGCCATCGGCGCGACCCTCAAGTACCCCGAAGATGATGTCCCCCAGATTGCCGAGCCCTTCATCAAGACCAAGGAGGACATGAAGAAGGGCAAGTGGAAGCTCGATCCGCGCAAAGACGGCAATATGCCCAAGGTCCTGCACTGCATCAAGAGCCTGAAGGCAGGGCTGATCAAGGCAGGCAACGGCACCCAGAAGGTGCCCATCATGACCTGGGGCAGTTGCCCCTCCCGGACCGCGGCCTGTCTGACGGGTTTCAAGGAATGGTTCCTGATCGTCGCCCGGGACCCGGATTGGGCACTGGAACTCATGCAAACCGCCCTGGACAGCTGGCTGCAAATGATCATTGCCGCTCATGAAGCGGGAGCCGACTGCGTGTGGGTCAACGACCCGGTTTCCTCGGCCGACTGCATCTCCAGGAAACATTATGAAACCTTGACCCAGCCGTTTGAACGCAAGTTCATCGAGGCCATTCGCCGTGAAACCGGTATGAAGATCATCTTTCATCCTTGCGGGAACTGGCATGACCGGCTCGATCTCGTCTTTCAGAACCAGGCCGACGGCTATTTCCTGGGCCCGATGAATATCGATCTTTGCACGCAAAAGGCTGCCGAGGTTAGAGACGCCGGTCTCAATCCGAACCTGAAGTTCCTTAACGGCAATTTCGGTGCGGCCACCAAAAGTTCTACGGCGGACCGGAAACCCGTTCCTTATGCCACCACCCTCAAATTCGGCACCCCTGAGGAACTTATCGAGGAGAGCAGGATTGTCATCGAGACCGTTGAAGGCGGTGGTCTGCGCTGCATGCTTGGCCCCAACTGCTGGGAGCCGAAGGGGGCCGCTAACATCAACCGCGATGCGGTGGTCTACGCGGCGCGCCGCCACGGCAGTTACGTCAAAAAAGCAGAATAAATCGGGAGGATGACGGTGGAAATATTAGCGGAAATCACCAAAGCGGTCTATGACGGAGATGAGCCGAAAACACTCGAGCTTGTCAAGAAGGCGATGGCTGAAGGCATAGGCGCCCAGGACATCGTGGATAAGGGGTTAGTGAAAGGGCTCCACGAATGCGGCGCCGGCTACGAGGCCGGAGAGAAGTTCATCCCCGAGATGCTGATGGCGGCCGAAGCCATGAAGGCCTCCATGGCGGTTCTCAAACCGCATCTCGTGGTCGGGGAGTCCGTCGGCGGCAAGGTCGTGTTGGCCACAGTTGAAGGCGACGTTCATGACATCGGCCTCGAACTGGTTGCCACCATGCTGGGCAGCGCCGGCCTGGAAGTCAATTTCATGGGGCCGGACGTGGAAACGTCCCGCATCATCGCGGCGGTAAAGGAGGACAAGCCTCAATTGCTGGGATTATCCGCGCTTCTGACCAACACGATGGATATTATGCCCGTGATTATCAAGAAACTTGAGCAGGAAGGCCTCAGGAATTCGCTCAAGGTGATCATCGGGGGCGCCCCTGTTTCTCAGGATTTCGCAGACCTGATCGGGGCTGACGGCTACGCCTACGATGCCGCCGCGGCCGTTCCGGTGGCGAAAAAGCTGGTGAGCCAAGTGGCCTGATGATAGCAAGATCCCGGTAACCCGTAAGTGATGCAAATCGGCTATCTCGTCTTCAACGAGATAGCCGATTTCTTTTCACAAAATCATGTTATAGTAAAATTAATCCCATGAAGACGGAAGACCATAGGAAGGAGGGCGAGAAAACCGCGGAGGCGCGGGCCATCTCGCGCCGGGAATTCAGCCGGATTGCCGCAGCCTTCGGCCTCAGCTCCACCCTGCTTGCTTATGGCGGCTTTGCCCGGGCCGGAACCGAGCCGACAGCCGCAATGCTCGCCCAGAAGGCCTCCGAAACCGCCAACCACCGGGCCAAGACCACTCCCCGTATCAAGTTGACCTATGGCATGGCGGGGCACTCCCTGGAAGCCTCCTGGGTGGCCAAGATAGGGAGCTTCGCTTTTATCCACGATATCGAGGAGCGCACCGATCATGCAGTGCAAATCGAGGCCAAGGGGGGAAATTCGATTTGCGGGGAAATGACCTGCGCCGAAATGTGCATGCAGGGCATTATCGATTTGTACCTGGCTTCCACCAATAACGCCTCTATGACCTGCCCTTATTTGAATGTCCTCGACTTCGGAGCCCTCTGGCCGTCGCGCGCCTCCCTCTACTCCTTTGCCTTTGACGAAAGGAGCGAGGATCTCTGGCGAGAGCCGATGCGCCGGACCTATGGCCTGGAAATGCTCTTTGGTGATTACGGTCTGCGCGGTTTCTTCATGGGCAAGATAAAATATGGGGACGGCACCCCGGCCCTGGACACCCTCGAAAAACTGCGGGCGGCTAATGCCAAGGTCAGGACCACCGGTACGCTCTTCGGTCTCAAGAGCATGCAGCTCATGGGGGTCAACCCCGTCGCCATCATCTACGAGGAAGTGGTGGACGCAGTGCGCAAGGGAGTCATTGACGGAGCCGAAGCCTGGGAAATTCCCTTCGAGGTGATCCACTTCACCGAATTCACCGGCCAATACCTATACCTGAAGTACTGCTCGGGCAACTGGGTTACCGGCATGAACGTCAAGGCCCTGGAGAAGATGCCCGCGGAACTAAGAGACGCCCTCATGGAATCTGCCTACCACGCTCAGGTCAGCGTCCTTGGCAAGGAAGAAGCTTCCATCTGGCAGAAGGCCGGCTCCGGTGAATGCGATCCGCCTCCTCCGGGAACTGAGCATTGGAGATGCGGTATCCGTAATATTCAATGGTCGCAGGAGGAGATGGAAAAGCTGGAGAGAGTGATCTCGCCAAGGTACAACCCCGATCCCTGGAAGGAGTGGATGGACAGGCTCGATAAAATCTATGGCAATGGTTCCATCTTCGAGAAGATGTATGCCATCGCCCACGAGGTTCCTGCCAACGCCTACGCCATCGATATAATTCCGAAACGCTGGTGGAAGCCGAACCCACCCTGGTGGAATAACTCCGAGACGGCGCCGTGGCGGAGAGGAACCGGCTACTTCGCGAGATCACTCGAAAAGAAGGTCCCCGGATAGCAACTCAGGTCGCGTCGAACCGCCAACCCTGTCAGACTTACTCGCCAGTTTAAACCCGCCAAGCCCGGAGACTCCATATTCGTGCTTCCGCCGGGTAAAGCCTCTGGCTAACCTGGCCCGCAGGCGGTGGGTGGGGTCGTATGGTTTTTTGTAGAGGCGGGTTTAAAACCCACCCCTGCAAGACCATCCATCCCCCCCAGGGAGAGAAAGAAAAAGCTTGGAAATTCCAGGAATGTAGAGCGGGTAGTGCCCGCGTAGTTTAACTGCAATACCTGCCAGACTTTACAGCTTTAAGTAGCCTGGCGCGCCCGGAACCCCTTGATCCACTTCATGCCGTGGGGGTCTCTCCCCTCTATCAGGTCTGCAGCTTGCAGGGCACTGGCTTCTTGCTTTTTTAAGGGGTTGCAGATCGGGCAAGTCAAACCGGCTTCCACCGAGAGTGCCATAAAAACTGCAGTCAGGGTTTCCCGGTCGGGCATACCAAAGGAGATGTTGCTGGCGCCCATGGTAATATTGACCCCGAAGCTGTTGACTATCATGCGTACGGCCTCCAGAACCATCTTTCCAGCTCGCCACTCCGTTCCCAGCGTTAAGACGAGAGGATCGATCACGATGTCCTCGGCGGGGATTCCCAGTTTGCCAGCCTCTTCGATGATCTTGGCGGCATTTTGAAATCTTTCGTCAGCGGTCTTGGGGATGCCGGTATCGCCGCTGCATAGCCCAATGACCGGGCAGCCATACTCTTTAATCAGAGGCAACACCGCCTTGAGGCGCTTGGTTTCCGCACTCACCGAATTCACCAAGGGCCTGGCCCCGTCTTTACAGTAGTAGTTCAGAGCCGCTGCCAGCGTCTCAGTTCTGGGAGAATCGATGCAGATCGGGAAGTCATCCGTTGCCGCTCTGACTTGCTTAATAATTTGAACCATCAGGACGGACTCATCGGCGCCAGGCACCCCGGCATTCACGTCCAGAATCCCGGCCCCCGCGGCAATCTGGGCCAGGGCATCCCTGCGAACCATATCGAATTTGCCCTCGCTCAGTTCAGCCCGCAGAACCTTTCGGCCAGTGGGGTTTATCCTTTCCCCGATAATCACTACTCCCTGATCACGGCAGATGCGCGCTTCCTTTTTCGCTGATTTAACTATGGTAGTAAGATTGGTCGTCATTGGGTCACACTCCTTCCGGTGGCAAGATTTCCATAACCCCCATGGGGCAAAATGATCTTGTTCCTCAAGGGACGAGTTATCCAGAAAGTGAAGATCTCCGTGATGACCCTCCCAGCACCGGCACTCATTGCTGGGAGAGATTGGGTCACGCACGGAGATCTGCAGCAGTCGCGCCAGGAGGATGCCATACTGGCGCCGCGTTTTAAGCCTTTAGGGGCGAAGCGCCCCCTGGGAGCCTGCCGTCTCCGCCAGGGCAGAGACGCGTCCGGGCAGGCGCCAGACAGCCTGTCTTATTCAGTTACTCCCAGCTTTTTGACTTCATCCATCACGGCTGGTTCCACCACCGGGACGACTGCTTTTTCCTTCTCCGCGGCGTCTTTCTCGGGAATTGCGAAGGTCCCCGGTACCACGGTGACCAAACCATGGATATTGGCTATGGGATAACCGTCGTGGACCCAACCCCTGAATCCATCAGTGATATTAATGATTTTTCCGGAATAGCCCATGTCGATCATAATCTTGTGGACGATGGCGCCTCGATTGGAACCATTTTCAGGAGTCCCGGCCTTGCACATGAGGTAGTAGGTGGCCGTCGAGTCCGGGGCCAGGCTCGGGAGCAGCCAGTAAGCCAGACCGGTGTCCACGCGGATGGCTCCGGGGACATGCCCCGCCGCGAACTCCGATTCCATACGTACATCCAGGAGGTGAACTTTAGGATCTTTCCAGCCTTCCTTCTCAATCCAGAGCTTGTAGAAATCATCGGCGGAAATTCCTATGCCATACTGCCACATTATTGGGCGAAATTCATTCTGGCCGTTTTCGAAAAGCTCCTTGGGGGTCAGGACGGCTCCCGTATGACGCGGAGTCAGGGTTTTGCTAATGATGTAATTCTTACCCCGTCCCATGGCCTCGAGTTCTTCCTTAGTCCAGGGCTTCTTGGAAAACTCCACGATTTCTTTTTCCGTCCAGTCTTTGCTGGGGCCTACGCCCTGGGCCTGGGCGCCCTGGCTCTTGGCGGCCCCCTCCTCTGCCGCCAAAGCGAGAGTACCAGTGAAGAGAATGGCCACCAAGATGGCAAATACCGATACCAACGCGCTTTTTCTAAGCTTTTCCATCATCACCAACGCTCCTTTCTTGGGGGTAAGAATTCACTGCTCTCCGAATGGACAACCCGGCCGCAAAAGACAATTTCTGCCCTTTCACCTCCATACTGCTGGTTTAAAGTATTCATGGCACTTTGGGCCCAAAACCGCCCAGGTGGGCCCAAGCGTAGTCGGCCGGAACAGAGCCGCAGGGGTGGTCCCTAATAATGGTGCACAGTTTGGATTGCCCCAATTGTTAAATGCCACGGACTGGCCGCGAACGCTGTCCGGAAGAGTCTGATTTTTTTATAGGATAATCCCTCTCCGTTAAGTCCGCATTTGTCCTACATTTTGTCGCTTTTAGGTTAGCTAGAGAAAAAATGGTGCATTCTGGTTAGCCATTGGGAGAGCAGCAGGGAAAGCCCTTTGAGATCCAAAGGGCCGCGAGGGAATCAAAAATCTCCGGGAGGTGGTGCGGGGGTAAAGTAGGTTATCAATGGGTCAGGGAGAACCTGTTAAATTTCCTCGGCCTGGCGGCAGGCAGAAATGGGAGCCAGGTTAAATCCGATGAGGATCGTACCTAATTCCGGTTTCCCAGTCTCCCATCCAAAGCGCTCCTTGAGATAAAGATCGGCCGACCCCAGGGGCGAGGCCGAGGCAATTTCCTCAACGCCGGGAATACCTTCTAATTCAGGAAAGCTCAAGGCCCGAAAAACGAAAACCGGCCGTTGACCGGCATTTTGCTTTATTCTATCGAAGAAAACGGCAAAATTCTTGCCGATGACCTTAACCTTTTCGCTTTTTTTCATTGATTCCAGGCGCTCCTGGTCACAGACCTCCTCGCCGATGACCACGCCACCCATTACCCAGGAGAGGCAGGGCTCCGTGGCGTGCCTGAAGTCATTATTGTTCAAAACCACGCAGATCATCTGTCTAGCGAGAACAGTTAACACCCCTTCGTTGCAATATTTGCCTAATCCCCCCAGGCCTCGCTCCTGAAGCTCTTCTTCAAATTGCCTGAGGATTCCCCGATCGTTCTCATCAATCCAGCCAACAGCCAGTATCCCTCTGGTGTTATGCAACGCTTTTTCTACGCTGGGCTTACACCTTTCCGGGTCATAGCAGCAATTGCCAGTATGCATGTCAAAATCCGATTCGAACAGGATAAATATCAGGCCGAGCGCTAAGATTTTTATATCGAGGCATCTTTTAGAGGGATTATATAATCTAAATTGATCAAATTAGAAAATCCTTTTTCCTTTTAATTAGCCAACCCTATCAGGAGCGGCAACCTTCATTGAAGGCCAAACGGCTCCCGGGAGTTGCCAGCCAATTTATAGGGGGCGGGGTGAATCCACCCTGCTCCGAGTCACATTCCAATCCGGGCCGGGCACGAGGCCTATTTCGGTTGCCGAACCTGAAAGAACCGGGTTCCTGGAGCAATTTTCAATGCCTGGCGGGAACAGGTTCCCTTGGCCGCCTTAAATGCTAAAATGGGAGTGAACTGATTCCGGTCCAGGGACGCTCCCATGTTTGAAACGGCTCCCCGGGCCTGAGTGGCAATATGGGAACCCCCGCAAAAAGCAAACCAGACCCTCCTCTCCTGAAGGCCCTCGCTTTTCTGATCATGGCCATGCTCCTGGTCGTTCTTCTCTTTCTGGCGCTGGTCCGGCAGGACCGTCAGCCTTGGAAATCCTATCAAGAAGCCCACCGCCTAAACCAGGCCCAGAAACTGGCAGAATCGTTAAAAGGTAAGCTTCCTGAAGCGGAGGTCCGGGACAGATGCAAAACCATCACCCAGGCGCCTTTCCGGGTGAAAGAACTGAGGCCGATTATTACCGGCAAGGAGGAAAGATGTCTCACCTGCCATGATGGCCTGGAGGAGGTTAGCCCCTCCCATCCGGTGGAGGAATTCGGTTGCGTAATCTGCCACGGGGGTCAGGGAATTGGGGTGACGGTGGCCGTTGCCCACCAGGGCCTCAGCGGCGGCCGCAATCCCTCGGACCTGTCAGTAGCAAGCCAGACCTGCGGCGGCGCGGGGGGGCAATGTCATGCGGGACGAAGATTGGCAGCCCAAAATGAGGTGACCCGGGTGCGTTGCGGCGTCATGGCGACCATGAGTGGAGTCATAGCCAGCCTGCGTTACTCGTGGGCGGCTCAAACCTCGGATGAGGCCCGCTATGCTTCCGTAGGAGTCAAAAATGCTGCTCCCCCGCCGGGCACTTTAGCTGAATTATTGACGCTTCCCCAGATGGGGCCGATATCTGGAAATAACCCTGCCGGTCCCGGGGGACTGGTCCCAGCCTCTTCGGGAGAGCTTGCCGCCGATCATTGGCGCAAGCTCTGTGCCTCATGCCATCTTTGGAATAAGAAAGAAAGCGGCCCCTCGGCCCATTCCTCAGGCTGCGCCGCCTGCCACGCTCTCTATAACCCCAAAGCGACTTACGAGGGCGCTGATCCGACTCTGCCCCGGGGGCAACCCGGCTATTCGAGCCTGCACCGCCTGACCACCGCCATACCGGTGAGCCAATGTCTGCGGTGCCATAATCGCTCCGGTCGTCTCGGAATTTCTTACACCGGCCTGGAAGAGGCAGACGGTTACGGCACCCCTTACCGGCAAGGGCGGCCCAACCTGGAGGTCCTCTCGGGAGGTAGAGATGTGCGCCATTTAGTCCCTGACATCCACTTTGAACGAGGAATGGCCTGTATAGACTGCCATTCCGGGAAGGAAGTCATGGGCGATGGCAACATTTACAGCCACATGCGCCAACAGGTCGAAATTCGCTGTAACGATTGCCATGGCAGCTTCGGCCGGCCTCCCCGCACCAAGGTCTTGGGCGCAGAGGATGAAGAGGCCCTCTGGAGAGCCAGGGCTCTGGGGCTGGGCGATCTCCGGGGCCGGGAGGTGGGAATTACCCGGCGGGGGACGGCTATTTTGAATCTTCGCAAAGAGAATGGCAAGATGATCCTCTCCAGCAAACTGGACCGGAAAGATCACCTTTGCTCGACCATTACCGCTGACCCGGATCATGCTATTCCCGGCCATGGCGCGGATCGCATGGAATGCTCGGCCTGCCACTCCCGCTGGGCGCCCCAGTGTTATGGCTGCCACGACTACCGGCATCGCGGTGAAATTGCTCTGGATCACCAGACCGGTGTCAAAACCGAGGGATTATGGCAAGAAACCAGGGACTATTATCGGTTTGACAAGCCCACCCTGGGAATTGATTCACGCCAAAGGGTATCCATAACGGTGCCGGGCTGCCAGGTGGTCTATACCGAATTGGCTCCAGATGGAACGGTGTTGGCCGGTAACGATAAAAGGGTGTTCAGGGGCGCGGGCATTGGCCACGGCATCGTCTCGACCCCCATCTCGCCTCATACGACACGCCCCGAAGTTCGCTCCTGCCAGGAGTGTCACGCCGATCCGAAGACCCTGGGTATTGGGCAGGGTTTGTTCCAGGCCGGCAAGAGATGGAAAGAAAACACTTTCGTTTCCTTGGTGAAACCGGATATCAACCCGCTGGGTTTTGCCTGGGAGAGTCTTGCCGATCCGCAGGGGCGCCCTTTGGCATCCACGACGCATGTCGGGGCGCGCCCTTTTAATGCGGAAGAATTGAGACGCATTCTCGGGGTGGCCCCCTGCCTTCCCTGTCATGGCCGTTATGATGATCCGATCTGGTCAAATCCGGCGGCGGCCTTCGCCAGGGCCAAATTGCCTTACCATCAGCGGCAGGTGGGCCGCTGGTTGGACGGAACTGGAAAATGAAGATTCCGGTAGGCCTAAGATTGGCGATTGCTCTCTGCATCTGGGTTGGAGGCGTATGGGCTTCGCCCTGCCTCGGTTTCCCTGCCCAGAGTCCGGGGGCGGAGGCGGGTCATTCTCCAGCGGGCATTGCGTGTCCCGATGGCCCTAAAGACAAAGCGGATTGCCCCTGGGCGCCTGGGGGGCTCATAAGCAACTCTGCTGATTTAACTCCGGCTGCCCATACCTGCGGCCGCTGCCATGAAGATCAGGAGCACCGGGTAAAGCGATCGCTCATGGCCACCGCCAGCGGGATCATCAACCAGACCCGGTTTCTCTGGGGAGCCCAGCCGGATGCAGGGCCGCGCTATGCGGCTGCGGCAATCGCAGGGCTGCGACTCCTGCCCACCCAGGAAGCCTCAGGGGCCCTGGTGGACGACCTGCTCCGACGCCGCTGCCTGCGCTGCCATCTCGGGGCCTCCGACCCGATGGGTCCTGAAGAGGCCGGAGGTGATGATGGGTCGATGGGCGGATCAGCTTGTGCGGCGTGCCATATCGTGAACGAGAGCGAGAGAATCGGGCCAGACCAGAAAGTGCCCGGGAATGGAGAACAGCCAGGGTCTTATCGCCTGACTACAGCCGTGCCCACTTCCCAATGCCTCCACTGTCACCTCGGGAATCACGCCGGCGCCGATTACGCAGGACTTTTCGAGCGGGATCAATCGCTATCCTATAACTTCGAGGCCACGGACCCCGGTTTAGTTCCTCAGCTCTATGGCAACTCGTATCACTTCCTGCTGCCTGATATTCATTACGAACGCGGGATGCATTGCATCGACTGCCACCCGGTGGAAGAAATCATGGGCGAGGGAACCATCCACTCCCAATCTCAGGAGCAGGTTGGCTTGCGGTGCACGGACTGTCACGGCAGCCCGGGGAAACCGCCCCACAGCCGCCGGGTGACCCTTGGCGACCAGCGGGCCTTGCGGGCGGCCCGCGCCAATCCCCACTACGATCTCCAACCCGGCCAAAAGGTTCTGGTCACCTCAAAAGGCTATCTGCTGACGAACACCCGGGAAGAGCCAGGAGGCAGGTTCCTGCTGGTATCCAAGGTTGATGGCAAAATACACCAGATTCCGACTCTATCCCGGGAAGGTCCGGGGAAAGGGCCGCTCGACCATCGCATCCCCGGCCACCTGAATAAAATGGAGTGCGCCGCCTGCCATGCCGCCTGGACTTTCCAGGATCTCGGGTTGCACTTGTTGCGGCTGGACGCCGCCGATTACCAGCCCTGGATCTGGCTCACCCAGCAGGATGATCCGCAGGTTAGAGAGATCCTCAGGGAAGAGCTGGTGAAGCCGCCGGGACAGAGAAATTTGCCGCAATCTCGAGACTATCTTACTGGCAAAGCGTCGCCTGGCATCTGGTTGGCAGGCTACTCCAGGCGCAGCTGGGAGGGGATCATTTTGGGTGTCGATTACCGGGGGCTGGTAAGCGCCTTTCGACCTCAATATCAGTATTGGGTAAGCCGGATAGATGCCGGAGGGCGGGTGCTCCTCGATTCTGTCACCCCGACCACGGCGGACGGGCGGGCGGCGCTTGCCTGGAACCCTTATACCCCCCACACGACCAGTCGCCAGACCCGTGCTTGCTGGGACTGCCATGGAAATGCGCGCGCCCTGGGCTTGGGCCAGATGTTGATCCGGGCTAAAGATGGGCAGCCGCTAGGGCTGACCAGACCGACCGCCGACGGTCTGGGCCTAGGATTCGAGCTGGATCAGGTGATTGATGGGCGGGGCCGGAGCCTGCAGATCACCACCAGGCCCGGAGCCGCATTTCTCGATCAGCAGCGGCTTAAGCGGCTAGACGCCAGTAATCCCCTTTATGTGAAATACCTTTTGGAGTATTATGCGAACAAGGAAGCCTATGGAGATCCCGCGGGTTTCAAAGACCCCAAAAAGTGAGTAGGTCCAGGGTGCCTCCCATGGCCAGAAGAATCGCCAGATGGATGCTGAAGCGGTACCGTGGCGCCGCAGAAGAATAGGCGGCGCCCGGAAGCCAGGGCAGGACAGCGATCAGGCACAATGAGGCGAGAGGGATAATCAGTCCCGCCCAGAGGGCTGGCAGGTAGCGCAGCAGTACCTGTAGCCAGATAATGAGCCAGGGAGCGGTTATTTCGCCCACGCCTCGATGCTCCGGAGTTACCGTGGAATAGCCTGGAGGCCAGAGCAAGGCCAGCCCCAGAAGAATCAAGGCCAGGAGCAATCCGGCCAGCAATTCTCTGACAATTAGTTCTTTGCGCCTGGCAAATCTGGAACGGCTTTCCGGCATTATACCATCTTGCTGGGCAGGAGTTTTCAGTTGGGCAGTGTGAAGACCTTAGCAAACTTGTTAGCCGATTATATGTTACCAATTGGAAAAAACAAGCATCCCGAGTCTCGCCCGGGACGCCGCAGATTTGTGCTTTCCCTGGGATGGTCCCTGCTGGGGCTGGCATTTGCCGGGGTGACCTGGATGACCGGGGGTTTCCTCGGTGGGGCTCGGGCCCGCTCAGATCCGGAACCGGCTAATTTCGGTCCCCCCGACGCTTACCGCATCGGCTCAGTGGTCAAATTGGGCAGGATAGTCCTTTTGCGAGATGCAACCGGTTTCTGGGCGGTAAATGCCGTCTGTCCCCATTTAGGCTGCCAGCCTGACTTTGATGAGAACCGGCGGCTATTTGTATGCCCGTGCCATGGAAGTCAGTTCGACCCGGAGGGGCGTTTCCTGGAGGGGCCAGCTAAAAGAGGCATGAGTCTGGCCGCCTTGCGTTTGGACAGCCTGGGGGCGCTGGTCGCCTATCCGCAAGAAAAGGTCAAGGCTGGCGACAGGTTTAAGCCGTGAGATTCGATAAGTTTTTAGAGCACATCCATCCATCTAAAATTTCGGAGGACCGCATCCGCATAAGCTCCACGTTTTGTCTGGGAGGCGCGGCGTTTTTTCTTTTCATTGCCTTAGGCGTTACCGGCCTCCTCCTCGCCATTTATTATCTGCCCAGCGCCGCAGGGGCCAAAGTAGGGATTCACGATCTGACCTATGTGATTCCCTTCGGCTGGCTCATCCGCGCCCTTCATTTTTGGGCCGGCCAACTTATGCTCGTGGCGATTCTTTTGCATACCCTGCGCGTGGTGGCGGCGCGGGCCTACCTACCCCCACGGCAGGGAAATTGGCTGATCGGGGTGGCGCTCTTGCTCATTGCCGGCGGCCTCGATTTTTCCGGCTACGTGCTGCGTTGGGACTCGCAAACCTTTTGGGCGGCTCAAGTAATGTCCCAGCTTCTGGAGCGGGTGCCGCTAATCGGCCCCGAACTGCAACAAACCCTCCTGGGCGGATCTCAAATCACCGAGTCCGGACTCTTGCGTTTCTATGCCTTTCATTGCCTCTTTGGACCGGTGCTGTGCTTATCATTGATCATGTACCATTTTTGGCGGGTCAGGCGTGATGGGAACCTGGGAAAATCGCTCTGAAAGCCGGATAGATCCCCGGCCAAATAGCGTCTGGCCGCCGAGGTAAAGTTGACATTCCGCTCAAATTTGCGTTACCATCCCCTCGACGGGAAAATTTGGCGGCGAGAAGAGGACCGTTTGGGAGACTTTTCTCGGGCGAAAAGGCTCCAAAATCTCGTTGGGCAGAAATAACTATGGATGTGGCATAATCCCGGTTAGGAGGGTTAACATCATGGCCAAAAGGATCATAAGTCTCCTGGTGTTGATAATGCTTTTTATGGCTTTACCCATTGCCGCGGTAGAAGTATCCTCTGAATTCAAACCTGGTTCAGAGCCGGATGGTTTCAGGGGCATAAAGTGGGGAACCGATATATCCACATTGAGAGGGATGGAATTAAGAAAAGACGATGGACCGGAGAAATATTACCAGAAAAAAGACGATAATATGACCCTAGGAGCTTCTCAACTTAGCGAGATCACCTATGGTTTTAAGGATGGGAAATTTGAAAGCCTAATAATACATACAAAAGGTTATGTAAATTATGGTCATTTAAAAGATGCTTGTTTCGAGAAATATGGAAAAGGGGTAAAAACGGAGGCTGGTGAATCATTTGCATGGGTTGGGAACAAAACCTGGGTGAAGCTTAAGTTTGAGAAGGGCAAAGATGAAGGAGTCCTGATATCTTCGGTAATCCCACAGGGAGGTTGTTAAAAGAGTCCGGTAGATAAAGGTCGTTTAGGCCTCGGTTAGGGTTCGATCGAAGCTCTGAAAAGGAACTGTAGGACAAAAACCGACCAGCCACCGTAAGTACATCCTATGAAAAAATAGGACTATGGCCGATTGCGGTCCGAGCCAGGCTTAGGCATCTAGTAAATAACAAACTAATAGAGACCGTCGGTCAGAGCGGCGTTTAATGTTTATGTAAGGAAAGGAGCGAATAATGAGGCTGAGAAAGGTTATTTTCATCGGATTATGTCTGGTTTTGAGTTCAGGGCTAATCGTCCTGAATGTGGGGATCTGTCAACCAACCAAGCCAGATGAAACGGGGACCAAACTGCCTGCGGCTACGCCCGCAGGCAAGCCGCCGGCTCCCCAGGCTCCCTGTAACACGCCTGCCAAGGCACCCGGGGAGGTCAAACCAGAAAGCAAGCCGGCAGCCCCGGCGACACCTCCGGCAAAGGAACCGGCCAAGCCTGAGGGTAGTGAGGGATGTTAGCCCCGCGCTTGTACACCCTCATCTGAAATCGCGAGCGTTGGCACTTCCTGGACTCCCGGTGATAGTCCCAAGAGGAACCCATCCACGGGAAGGGACGTCCATGCTGATATGGAAGGCTCGCCTTGGGCGTTGTCCTGAGCTCAGGGCCCGGGTTTAATCCTCATTTTGATTTTAGAAAACCTGCCTCGGCAAGCGCCAGACCAGGCTTTTTGGCATTGCCCAAATAATAATTCAAGTTTTGCAGTAAGTATTAATGGGAGCGGAAAAGGGATTCAATTCCTGCTGACCCTCACCTTTGCGGGAGAGGGGATAAAGCTGGAATCCCTTTCAGGCTCCCTTTAGCGCCGCACCCCCCGTCCCCTGGCCGGCCGCCCCCCCCATAAAGTAGGACAGATACCGACCTTGTGATGGCAGAACGTCCTATAAGATAATCAGACTCATGCGGACAATATTTCCCCGGCGTTTATGCTTATCTAGCAACTGGGAAGGAACGGGTTCTTTGAGGTTTTCCTAGTAAAAGGAGGGCTGTGGCCGGAAGGGTGGGAGCGGCTCTGCTGTCATGGGAGTTCGCAGCTAAAAACTTATCCGAAAGGGAGGTGCGAGGCATGAAAAGGGCAATGGTTTTCGGTTTCTTCGCAGTATTGGTGGCAAGCCTGGCCTTGGGCGCAGGCCCCGTATTGGCGGAGGAGAGTTTCACGGTGGGCTGGCAACCGTATTACATTGACAGTTACACGCCCGCGATTATTCAGGAACTCCATTTGACGGATAAGTACCTTCCCGGGGTCAAGGTCGAATACCAGGAAGGTTTACACACCGCCCTGTTTGCGGCCAGAGTTCTGGCGGGCCGGATCCAGGTGGGGTACGGGGAAGCCAATCCTTTAAACATCGTATGCAGCAATCGAGCCCAAGGCGAGGTCCGGGAAGTGGTCTGCACCAGCAACTCACCCGGTCAGCGCTGCGCCTTGTTGTTGACCAGGCTCGATGCTCCCGACTTCAAGACGCCCCAGGATGCGATGCAATGGCTGGATGGCAAGATCGTCGCTTCCCCGTGGGGCAGTTGCGCTGACAAGTTCATGCGTGTAGCCATGGATAAGGGGGTAAAGCCGGCGCAGTATCTCAATCAGAGCATTGAAATCATCAGCACCAATTTCAAGATCAAGAAGATTGACGCCGCGGCCGTGTGGGAACCGACCGCCTCGAGGGTAGGCACCCTGGCGGGCCTGGGAATCGCCAAGCTTGCTGCTACCGGCGAGGTCTGCGGCGATAGAGATGTCGGGATGATGATGATGCGCGGCGATTTCATCGATAAACATCCCGATCTGGCGAAAGGTTGGCTCAAGTGCGAACTGGAAGCCGAGCGCTTCATGGCTGATCCCCAGAATTGGCAGAAAGCCGTGGCTATGATCGCCAAACACGCGGTGGGAATGCCCGAGAGGGCCATCTGGTTCGGTCTCTACGGCCTGATCCCCCAGAACGTTGGGGGAGTTAACCCCAAAACGGTCATGCCCTTTGTCGTCGATGCTGAGCTCAACAACTACATTCATGACCTTTATAAATTCCAGGTTGAGCATAAGGAGGTTTCTACCGCAACTCCCCCTGCCAACCTCATCGACGACCATCTCGCGGTGGAGGTGCTGAAGGAAGCCGGCCTGACGTCGCCTATCGGCCAGATTAATGCGCTTCCGGCTGATCAAAATCCCTTCAAGCAGTAACGGCTTTTAAGTTTTGGCGCCATACTCCTCTGGCCTGGATAACGGAGGGTTTTCAGGCCAGGGGAGGCCGTATGCGAACCAAGTCATTTTAGAGACACACTGAGAGTGCCAATGGAACCGGAAAAAATGCTCCACTCAGAAGAAGCCCAGGCTCTGGCCGAGCAGGGGCAACCCCCTATGCCTGAAGAAGAAGAGATGCAGCCCCTGACGTGGGAAATAACGATGGCCCGCATCCGGTATGCCCTTCGAACTTCGGCGCCGTACCTGGGGGCATTGGGATTACTGTCCACCCTGCTCGCCTATTGGCTGCTGACGGAAGTCTTTAAGGCGCCGCTGTTCGCCAAGATTCCCGGTCCGGTCGCAGTGGCGGACGAATGGTTTTCGCATCATCCCATGTTCGGCATATCCATTTACAGCAGCGTCTATTACCGGCACATTTGGGCAAGCTGCTGGCGGATTATCCAGGCTTTTCTCCTGGCGACCGTGCTCGGGGTGCCGCTCGGATTGTTCATGGGGTGGAAAAAGGTCTTCAAGGATTATACCTTTCCGCTTTTTGAATTGCTGCGGCCTATCCCCATGCTGGCTTGGGTGCCGCTGGCGATTCTGATGTTTCCGGGCTATGAAGCCAGCGTTATTTATGTGACCTTCCTGGGCTCCTTTTTCGTCACCACCCTGAACACCCTTCTCGGCGTCGAATCAATCGATGAGGCCTACTTCAGGGCGGCGCTCTGCCTGGGGTCCAAGCCGCGGCATCTCTTTTTTCACGTTATCGTGCCCGGGGCCCTGCCGTTTATCTTCACGGGGCTGCAAATCAGCATGGGCTATGCCTGGTTTTGCCTGGTGGCCGGAGAGATGATCGCCGGCAGCTATGGCCTGGGTTATCTTATCTGGAACGCCTATATGGAGTTCCAGGAACCAGTGCTGATAATCGCCATGATCACCCTGGGATTCTTGGGATGGTTCAGCAGCGCCTTGATCCGCATACTGGCTAGGCGCTTGATGCAATGGCAAGTAAGGGAGATGGCTTGATGATACTCAGTCAAACCATAGGGAACGATGGCAAGGCGCTGGCGAAAAAACCGGCAATCTCCTCCGAAGCCACGGCAGGAAAGATCAGCATTCGCGACGTGTCCATCGTTTACGACCCGGAAGGGACCCACGTTGTCGCAGTCGATAGCTGCTCGCTCGAAATTCCGGCCGGAGAGTTCTGTGTCGTCGTGGGGCCGTCCGGCTGTGGGAAGACGACGCTGCTCAATGCCATCGCCGGGTTCCATGGGGTCACATCGGGCGAAATCTATATGGACGCTGAACTGCTCTGCTCGGCGGAGAAGACGGCTAAGCCCGGAGCCGACCGCATCGTGGTTTTTCAGAACGGCGCGCTCTTCCCATGGAAGACGGTCCTGGATAACATCATCTACGGACCGCTGATCCAGGGCAAGATGGACCGCAAGGAGGCCATGGCTGCCTGTCATGAACTTCTTATCCAAATGGGGCTGAGCGGAATTTCCCACAGGTATCCGAGCGAGATCTCCGGCGGGATGCGCCGCCGGGTCGAGATTGCCCGGGCCATGATGAACGATCCCAAGGTGTTGCTGCTGGATGAACCCTTCCGGGCCATGGACGCCCTGACCAAGACGGTGGTCCAGAAATACCTCCTGGATGTCTACGATGTTTCCAATAAGACCGTCTTTTTCATCACCCACGACCTGGATGAGGCCATTTTTCTGGGTAGCAGGGTCATCGTGGTCACCAGCCGGCCAGCCCGGGTCAAGAAGATTATCAATATAGAAATACCTCGGCCACGCGACTTCCGGGTGCTCACCTCCGAATATTATCGGCAACTGAAGGAGGAAACCCTGGAAGCGGTCCACGAAGAGGCCCAGAAGGCTTTTGAGGCGGGCGAACGGGAGATGGCTTAGCACGGAGATGGGATTGCAACTGGCGGCTACGCCAGTTAAGAGGGGAAGTCTGATATGTCGGCGCCACCTAAAAAATCCACGAATGGCAGCCCAGGTAAAAAGCCCCAGAGGTTCCTGAGGGATAGGTCAGCCTTCCGGGGATGTTTTTCTATCATCGTATTCCTGCTCATCTGGGAGTTAGGCACCAGGTATGGCCTGCCCATCCTCAAGGCTATTCCGCCTCCGAGCGCGGTTCTGAGTGCTTTCAAAGAGTCGTTCGTTGACCCGGCGTATTGGGGTGACTGGGGGAGTAGCTTTATACGGATTGGCCTCGGCTTCATTTTGGCCCAGTTAATCGGCATTCCCATGGGGCTGCTCATGGGAACCAGCCGCTTCTTTCGGGAATTGAGTCTGCCGGTATTCGAGGTGTTGCGGCCCATCCCGCCCCTGGCCTGGGTTCCAGCCTCGGCCCTTTTCTGGCCGACTCCCGAGATGAGCATCGTTTTCGTCACCTTTTTGGGCGCTTTTTTTGTGACGATCCTGAACATCGTGGGCGGGGCCCGGAGTATCGACGCCCGCTTCATCCGGGCGGCTGTTTCCCTCGGGTCCAGCCGCAGAGATATCTTCTGGCGAATCGTTCTTCCCGCGACCTTGCCCAGTATCATCGTGGCTTTGACGGTGGGCATCGGCGTCTGCTGGAACACGGTGGTGGCAGCCGAGATGCTCGCCGGCCACTCCGGCCTGGGTTTTCTGACCTGGCGCGCCTATGTGACCTTCACCTATCCCTTGATCGTGGTCGGCATGATCAGCATCGGCATAGCCGGCTACATTTCCAGCGCGATTATCCGGGTTTTGGGAAGTCGTATGACGCCGTGGCTCAAAACCAATTAATGCCGGTTACCCTAGTAGAGGATGACTGAAATGCCGCAACCAATTGTCAACGGGCAGAACGGCCACTACCATGTCCTGGCGCAGGCCGCGTCGGCCGAGATGACTGTAGAGAATGTGCGTAAGAGCTACGGGTTCCACCCGGTGGTTAAGGTACTGGACGATTGCTCCCTGGTGCTGGAGAACCGTAAGCTCACGGTTTTGATCGGTCCTTCGGGCTGCGGCAAGAGCACCCTGATCAATATCCTGGCCGGCTATGATATGCCGGATTCAGGAAAGGTCACCATTGACGGCCAACCGGTCAGGGGACCGGGGCGCGACCGCCTGGTAGTCTTTCAAGAAACCGCTCTCTTTCCCTGGATGACCACCTTTCAGAACGTCAGTTACGGGCCCAGGGTTCGGAAGGAAATGGGCAAGGAAGCTCTGCAAGCTGAGACGATGAAGCTGCTTAAGCTGGTCGGGCTCGAAGCCTTCGCAGACAAGTATCCCTCCCAACTTTCGGGCGGAATGATGCGAAGGGCCGAATTGGTCAGGGCCTTGATTAACCGGCCCAAGGTCATGCTCATGGACGAACCGTTCCGGGGACTGGACGCGATGACCCGGGAACTGATGCAGGAGTATTACGTCCGTCTCTTCGAGACCAAACCCGGGACCAACCTGTTTGTTACCACGGAGATCGATGAGGCCATTTTCCTGGCGGACCGGCTCGTGATCATGAGCAACCGGCCAGCCAGCATCAGAAAGGTCATCGACATCAATCTGCCCAGGCCTCGCAAGTTCCAGATGCTCACTTCCAAGGAATATCTGGGATACAAGAGGGATGCCTTGGAAATACTTCATGTGGAAGCCATGAAGGCCTTTGCTAAGGGAAAGCAGGACGCCGCCGACTTTATGGAGGCATATTCCAAGACCGCAGGCAATCCTTGATGATGGCTAATTCATCCCAAAATATCTTCCGGGTACCGGAGATGAATCCGGGCGTGAGCAACAGGCTGATGTTGGCGTCTTGGGTGGCATGCCGTCAGGCGACCCCCGGCATTTAAGTTGACTTCATTATTCGATATGTTTATAATTTAAAACGTATAGATGTTATTTAATCCAGTAACCTGGCAATAACTCAGGGTTTCTGATCTCCTTTCGGCATTAGACCCAGGACATTGCCTGCAGGAGATTTGTCATGGCGGTTAACTCTCCATTGCTCAAGGAACTTAAGAGGGGCTATAGCCTTGTCTTCGAAAAGCAATGGCCTCCACTTGTGGGAGGGTTATTGATAGGGCTTCTGGCCATAATGATTGAGGCCTGGTCGCGGCCTTGGGGCATTGTGGCAGGAATCCGCAATTGGGCCGATTGGCTTTTTTATGGAGTGGGCCTGTACGCCCAAAAGCCGGATAACCCCTTCCTCTTTTCCCCATCCGTGATGGATCTGGGCCTTATCCTGGGAAGCCTTGCCGCGGCGCTCCTGGCCAAAGAATTTGCCTTGCAAAGGCCTCCGAAGCTCGAAGCAGTTAAGGGCCTGGTGGGGGGGCTGTTTATGGGAGTGGGCTCCTCGCTGGCTCTGGGATGCAACGTCGGGGCTTTTTTCTCTCCTCTGGTCAACCTGTCCGCCAACGCTTTTTTGATGATGATCGGGTTAATCTGCGGCGCCTATCTCGGTCTTCGCTACATCCTCTGGGAAGTGGAAAACCTTCCTTCCCCCAGTCCCGCCTTAGCCGCAACTTCTCCCAAGCAGACCCCAGCGGTCAATTGGAAGATGGCTCATCCCTATTTGGGCGCCCTGGTCTTGGTTGGTCTGGTGTTGGCGGCCCATCTCTATGGCAAGTTTTCCTATGCCGAAGCTGGGGGATTGCTGCTCTTTGGAGCCGCTTTCGGGGTCGTGATCCAGCGCTGCCGTTTCTGTTTTGTGCGCGCCTTCCGGGACCCCTTCATGACCGGTGAATCCGAGATCGGCAAAGCCGTGGCCATCAGCATTATCATTGCCGTCATCGGTATTGCAATACTCAAGGCGACCGGCCTCAGGAGAGAGACCATGTATGTGATACCAGCCTTCGGCTGGGGCTCATTGGTGGGAGGAGTCATATTTGGCATCGGCATGGTCGTCGCCGGAGGCTGCGGTAGTGGGACCCTCTGGAGAGTGGCCGAAGGGAATATGAAGTTATGGATTGCCTTGTTTGCTTTTGCCACCTCCAACTCCCTTATGACTGAATGGCTGCGAGCCTGGGGAATTAGACCAAAACTGGGATCAGCAGTCTTCCTACCCTACTATTTAGGTTGGGAAGGGGCCGTCTTTTTGGTCATTGGCATTGCTCTGATTTGGTTAGTGGTTCTTGCCTGGAATGAACAGACCAACAAATTCACCGTGGAACCCTGAGGTCGCAGCGTATCGGGTAACTGCGCCGTGCCGGCTGCCAATTGGGGATGTTACCAAACCATAAGGGGGAACTCGCATGGATGACCTCAAACCCGACGAAGTTCTGGATTGCAGGGGCCTTAGTTGCCCTATGCCGATTCTCAAGATTAAGAAAGCCCTAGCAAACTTGAGCGCCGGCCAGGTATTGGAGGTCCTGGGAACCGATCCCGGCACCAGGAACGACCTCCCTGCCTGGGCCAAACGGACCGGGAATGAGTATCTTGGCGAGAAAGAAGGAAGCGGTTTCATTCACTTTTTTGTTCGAAAAGCCTAGTTGCGGCTGCAACCAAGGTCCTCTGATCCGGAAGGGGAATCATGGCAGAAACGTTGGGAATATTGGTAGCCACGCAGGATTCCCTGGAACACCTGCTGGGATTGGTGGCCGCGGCTGAAAAGAAGGGATTGCGCCTGGTTATTTTTCTGACTGCGGAGGGAGTCTTGCTCTCCCAGGATCCCCGCTTCGGGGAACTTGCGGGCCGGGCCGAGATATCTTTGTGCGATGTCGGTTTCAAAGGCTTTGGACTGGAAGGGGAGGTGCCTGGTCTGGAGAAGAAGGGTTTCGCTACCCAGGCCAAGCACGCGGAAATGCTGGCAGACTGCAAGTATTATGTCATGTTGTGAGGTTACTTAAACATGCCTGCGAAAAAAGTAGCGATCCTGGCGCGCCACCCCCATCGCCAGTATGAGGCATTGCGGTCCAGCTTGGGGTGCCTCCTGGAAAACCATGAGGTGACTTACCTGGTGCTGGATTACGAGGTAAACCAGGACAATACCTATAGCGAGAACCTGGAGTTTTTGGATGAAATGGAAGGGACCCGCTTCAGCAATCATCCGGCCAATGTGGAGAAGCATGGCTTCGGTTATCTCGACCTGACCCAGATAGGGGAGTTGCTGCGAGAGCAGGACATCGTCATTCCTTTCTGAGAGGGCATATGAAGATTTTACACGTGTTTCGGCATCCGCCGGATGAGGTGGTTCTGGAATTGGCGGCTATCATTTCCCGGGAGAGAGAGGCTGCCGAATTCCCACTGTATCAGGATGGGGTTGATTATGATCTGCTGTTGGAGTTGATACTCAGCAACGACCGGGTAATTACCTGGTGGTAGGACGAAGCAATACAAGCCCATGCCGGAGGAAAAAAATAGTTCATCTTCCGCCATTTCCCGATAGATAAGCTATCCGCTCAGAATCATAGCCTCATTAGCCGAAAGCCTTTAGCCATTTGAGCAGACTGGGGTATTGAATAGCCTCCAGTGCGAGGGCGCCGGGGGCAGCTCCCCGCCATTTTAAAGGGGCGCGCCTGGTTCCGCCGGCACGCCAGGTCTGCCTCAGCCATACCCATGGGGTTGACCCTAGCGCCATTCAGCGGCATAACGTTCATCTCCGGGGCGCCGGTCTTATTCCTCTTCTACCCATTTGCGGATATACAGAGCCCCCCATTAATCAGAAATTTTCCATAATATCAAAGTAGATAGATGAGTGCAGCGCCTGTTCTGATATACTTTAAAAATAATTCCGGCCCAGGAAAAACCCTTGATGACATATACACGCATAATTATTCTGTTATCGCTAACCATGATTTTATTTGCGAGTAATTCCCTGCTATGCAGGGCCGCTCTCAAAAGTACCAGCATTGACGCCGCCAGCTTTACGACCATTCGATTAATTTCCGGAGCGATTATCCTGTGGGTGATAGTGCGAACGGACCACGGCACTAATGTCGGTGGGGGCAACTGGCCGTCGGCTTTGATGCTGTTCGTTTATGCAGTCGGATTTTCTTTCGCCTATATTAGCCTATCTGCCGCAACCGGTGCCCTGCTGCTCTTCAGTGCCGTAGAGGCGACCATGATCAGCCATGGGGTTTGGATGGGAGAACGTCTGCGCCGAGTACAGCTTCTCGGCCTCGTCCTCGCCTTCGGTGGATTTATCGGTCTGCTGCTGCCGGGGCTCACGGCCCCTCCCCTGGGCGGTTCCATATCGATGTTAATCGCCGGGGTGGCCTGGGGTATATATTCCTTGCGCGGGAGAGGGGCGAGAGATCCCATCAAGTCAACCGCAGGGAATTTCCTGCGTGCCGTCCCCATGGCGATAGCACTGAGTATATTGAGCTTTAAAGGCGCCACTCTCGATAATGCCGGAGTCGGTTATGCGGTTGCGTCGGGCGCACTGGCTTCTGGAATCGGGTACTCCATTTGGTATATGGCATTACCCGCATTAAAAGCCACCAGCGCAGCCATAGTGCAACTCTGTGCCCCGGTTATTGCGGCCCTGGGTGGCCTCGTCTTGCTTGGTGAGCCTATAAGCCTGCGCTTGGCGGTGGCCTGTGTAGCTATACTAGGTGGGATCGCCCTGGCAATTCTGGAGAAGCAAAATGGTAACTTCGCCGACTAGACCGTTCCGGCTGACACCCCGCCAGGAGGCGTTCGCTTAACGGAGCGCCATGCCACCAACAGTTTTCGGAACCATTCTGCAATGGTATAATGGAAAAGTCGCCCCCGCCAACGCTACGATTTAGGCCCCGCTTTCCTGATTCTGGCGCTGGGGGATTATTGCCCCGATCATGGCTTTCGTGCTCCGCCGCTTTCCACAGCCAAGGCTGAGGTGCGGCGGGAAAATGTGAGACGCCGGGCATAAGGTCCGGTTGGCAAGCAACTGCAAAGGCGAAGCCGGTAATGAGTCCAGCCATTCGTATCCTTGGCCGTCAAAATCCGATAACCGTTGAGGATGGTTCGACTCTTTTGGATGCGCTGGTTGCGGCAGGATTTTCTGTCGCGGCCGATTGCGGCGGCAAGGGCAAATGCGGCCGCTGCAAGGTCAAGGTTCATAAAGGGGCATCGCGTCTGCCGCTCGCGAAGGCGGAGACCAAACGCCTTGGGGACGCGGAGGCCGCCCAGGGCTTGCGGCTGGCCTGTCAACATGCGGCTGTTGATGGGCTGGTTTTAGAAGTCGTGGAAGAGTCGTATCGGCAGGAAGTCTACAAGAGGCTTGGGATTGGTCTTGGCCGGCCTTTGCCGTCGAGCCCCTCTATCCGCATGGTTCCTCTTCCCGGTGGGGAAATTGAAAGTGCGTTGGCGGCAGTAGGGCTTCTCAAGGATGTCGACTGGCCGGCGATCCTGCCGGACGCCGGGCGCTGCCAACCCCCTGCGGGTGAGAGACCTGCCGTGTCCGCTGGTCTTCCCCCATCGTGCTGCTCCGCTCTGGTAACCGAGTTTAACCGGGTGATTGGACTGGTGGCGCCCTCTTTTGCGCCTCACGGGATCGCAGTCGATTTGGGGACCAGCACCATAGCCGTCTACCTGGGCAACCTGCAAACAGGAGAAGTCCTCGGCATCGAGAGCGCCCGCAATCCTCAAATCTCCTTCGGAGCCGATGTCATGAGCCGGATCACGGCTTGCAGGGATCCCAAGAACGCGGAAACCATGAAAGAGATGGCCCGTGGGACCATATCTGCCTGCATCAGGACCCTGGCTCGGCGCTATGATCTTCCTCAGGAAAGCCTGGTGGACGCGCTGGTCGTTGGAAACTCCACCATGATCCACATTCTCCTGGGAGCCCCAGTGCACGGCCTGGGAGTCGCCCCCTATCGGCCCCTATTTCATGAAAGCCTCAAAGTTCGAGCGCCGGAAATAGGATTTCCGCTTCATGCGGGCGCTTGCGTGCAAACGCTCCCTCTGCCCGCAGCCTTTGTAGGCGCCGATACGATGGCCGCCTGGTTGTGGGTGGAGCGGACTGTGGATGAAGGCCCGACGCTGCTTTTGGACCTGGGGACCAACGGAGAGATGGTGCTTTCCGCAAACGGTCGCCTATGGGCCACCTCCTGCGCCACCGGTCCCGCCTTTGAAGGCGCCACCCTCAGTTGCGGAATGGCCGGAATGCCCGGCGCCATCGAGAAGGTTTCCTTCCTGGATGGGGCTCTGGAACTGAAGGTGATCGGGGACTCCACAGACCCTGCCATCCGCCCGCAGGGCCTTTGCGGCTCCGGCGCCATGTCGGCACTGGCGGCTCTGCTGGCGCGCGGCATTATTCATCCTGACGGGAGATTTGAGTCTAATTTGCATCATGAGTCTCTGCGGCGTATGCCTACAGGAGTCGAATTCATTCTCGCCTCCGCCAAACAGGCTGCCAATGGCCGGCCTGTCGTAATGCGCCAGAAAGATGTTCGGGAATTACAGCTTGCCAAGGGCGCCGTCGCCACCGGGATTAAGTTCCTCTGTAAGGCTGCAGGAATCAGAGCGCCGGCACGCATACTGCTGGCCGGAGCCTTTGGCAATGTTATTGCACCAGAGGATGCCATTACTATTGGCATGGTCCCCAGGATCGCTGCCGGCAGAATCGCCGGAATTGGCAATGCTGCCGGGCTGGGGGCCGCACTGGCCCTCTTGGATATTCGGGGCCGCCGGCGTGCGGAGGCGCTGCTTCACGAAATGGAGGTGGTAGAAATGGGCGGCGCCCCGGGTTTCAGAGAGGCTTTCTTTGCAAGCCTGGCTTTTCCGGAACGCCGGCAAGCGGACCAAGAGCTTTAAGCTATGAGTCGTTTGCTATCATTACTTGCACCAAAACTCCGCAGCCGGTTGGTGCTTCTTGTGCTCCTGGCTGTCCTGCCATCTCTGGGGCTGACGTTCTACATGGGATTGGAAGAACATCAGATACAATCGGCTGACCTGGAGATGAACACCCTGCGGCTCACTCGCCTGGCAGCCGGCCACCTGAGCCAGGCTATCGAAGGAGTCCGCCAGTTGCTCACGGGGCTTTCCCAACTGCGCGAGGTCCGCGAGGGTAATTTCGAGGAGAGCAGAGAGCTCTTTGTAAATCTACTCAAGCAATTTCCATATTATGTGAACCTGGGCATGATTGACGACAACGGCGTTATCGTCTGCAGCGGGCGGCAATCCGAGAAGCCGGTCCATTTGGAGGACCAGGCTTATATCCAGCGCGCTTTGAAGACGGGCGATTTTGTGATAAGCGGTTTTCAGATCGAGAGCTATACGGGAAAACCGGTAATCTATTTCGTTTATCCGGTAAAGGGTTTGGTGTCCGAGGTTTATGCCGCTCTCGACCTCTCCTCGATCAAAACTATCGACATAGCGGCGCAACTCCCAGCCGGCGGAGTGTTTCTGGTCCTCGATTACAATGGCGTGATTCTGGCCCGGTACCCTGCTCCTGAAAAGTGGATCGGCCAACTTATGCCTGCCGATTGGCCCTTTTTGGGCTATTTGATGGTCCCTTTCGAGCCGGTGGTTGAGGCCGGTACGGATGAAGGCCGGGGCTCGCTCGTGGCCATTCATGGCGGCGACCTGAAACCGGAGCGGCTCTATGGGATCACCACGATTCATGCCGCTCCGGAGACGAACATCTACGTAAGCATCGGGATGTCGAAGGAAGCCGCATTCGCCGCGGTTAATCGGGTGTTTGCCAGGAATGTTACAGGTGTGGTCCTGGTTGGTATTCTGGCGCTGCTGGCAGCCTGGATAGGCGGCGACGTCTTTATTTTGCGCCGCCTGCAGGATCTCGTCGGCGCCACCAAACGCATGGCTTCCGGAGATCTGGGCGTGCGGGTCAGGCCGTTTGGCGATCGTGATGAACTTAGCATATTGGCTTCCTCGTTCAACGAAATGGCCGAATCGCTCGACGCCCGCACCACTCAGGTGCGCCAGGCTGAGGCCAAGTACCGCACCCTTGTAGAGCAGATCCCGATGGTCACTTACACCGCGCCCCTGGACAAGGCCCGCGGCGCCTCCTACATCAGCCCGCAGATCGAATCGATCCTGGGGTACTCTCCTAAAGAGTGGCTGGCTGACCCGGGATTGTGGGTCAAGCTACTCCACCCGGAGGATCGGGATCGGGTTTTGGCGGAAAGTCAAAGAGACCCGCTCGATTCCAAAGGGGCAGTATTTCGGTCTGAATACCGTATACTTACCAGAAAAAGCGACGTGTTGTGGCTCCGCGACGAGGCCACGGTGGTGAGAAGTGGACTGGATGAGCCTGAGTTTTTACAGGGAATCATGTTCGATGTCACGAATCAAAAAAGGTTTGAAGAAGAACTTAAGAGTTCCCATGAAAGAATGCGCGAGCTTGCCGCCCACATAGAAGGCGTGCGGGAAGAAGAAAGAACCCGGATTGCCCGGGAGATCCACGATGAACTGGGCCAGGCGCTGACAGGTATCAAGATCGACCTGGCCTGGATGAACAAGAAACTCCAGGGTCCTGATCGAGCCACCCAGACAGACTTGCTGTTAAAGAGGATAACCGGCATGAAGGATACCATCGACGCCACGGTGCAAGTTGTGCGAAAGATCAGCGCCGAACTCAGGCCGGGGATCCTCGATGGTTTCGGTCTGCCGGCGGCCATCGAATGGCAGGCCTCGGAGTTTCAGGACCGTACCGGCATACAGTGCCAAATCAGCGCCATTCCTGAGGATCTGGATCTGGCGGAAAGGCCTTCTTCAGCAATTTTTCGGATTTTCCAGGAACTTTTGAATAACGTCGTCCGCCACGCCAACGCCAGCAAGGTGAGTATCAGCTTGAGGAAGAGGAGGGGATTGCTGACCCTGGAGGTTCAGGATAACGGCAGAGGAATTTCCGAGAATGAAAAATATAAGGCAAATTCCTTCGGGCTTTTGGGAGTCCGGGAGCGAGTGGCGATCCTGGGTGGCAAGTCCAGCATTAAAGGCGTCCAAGGGCAAGGGACGATTGTCACCATACGGATTCCCCTTCCGGGCGAATCAGGAGTTAATAACCACATCAAATCATAGCCTTAGCGGAGAAGCCGATATGGCCAGAGTATTGGTTGCCGATGATCACGCCATCATGAGGCGTGGTTTGAAGCACATCCTGGAGGAAGAATTCCACAGTATTGTGTTTGGGGAAGCCAGCAACGGTCAAGAGGCGCTCGATCTGGCCTGGAAGCAGGAATGGGATATTGTGATCCTCGACATCACCATGCCCGGCCGCGGCGGACTCGACATATTGAAAGAGTTGAAACAGTTCCGACCGAAACTTCCGGTGCTGGTCCTTAGTATGCACTCAGAAGATCAGTTTGCGGTGCGCGTGTTGAAGGCCGGCGCCTCAGGCTATATGACCAAGGAAAACGTTCCTGAGGAACTGGTCAAGGCCTTCAAGAAAGTACTGGCAGGCGGGAAATACGTCAGCGCCTCTCTGGCGGAAAAATTGGCTCTCCGCCTGGAAACCGATGACGAGAAGCCATTATATGAAAAGCTCTCCGATCGCGAATACCAGGTACTGTGTCTTATCGGCTCGGGGAAAACCGTCAAACAGATATCCGAGCAATTATCGCTCAGCATCAAAACGATCAGCACCTACCGCACCCGGATCCTGGAAAAGCTCCAAATGACCTCGAACGCGGAACTGACCCATTATGCCCTGAAACACAAGTTGGTGGATTGTGACCTTTAGGTGTGCTGGCAATGGCTCGGTTAAGAGAACCTGAACTGAGCTTGAAATGACCGACCTGGGGGGAGGACGCTCATGAAGCTCAACAAGAGATGGGGCATGACCCTGGCGGTGCTGCTGGCTGTCTCCCTTGCTCCTGCGGCCTGGGGACAACTGAGAATCCAATCGGGGGCCTTGACCGACGCCTTAAGGGATGGCATCCGGCACCCCCGGAAATTGGAAGAGCTGATCTTCCGGCTCACCAACGAAGCCCGCTGCCAGAACGGTCTCCCCGACCTGGAGCCGGATGAGGCGCTGTCGGAGGTGGCCCAGAATTACAGCGACGAGTTGCTGAAGGGCAACTTCTTCAGCCATAAAGACCTCCAGGGCAGGGGCCCCCAGCAGCGCCTGGATGAGGAACAACCGGCAAAACAGGCGTATACTTATCGCGTGGGCGAGAATATTGCCGGGTTCTCTAAACTCGATTATTCTGACACGAAAACCATAGCCCGGATGATCATGGATGGCTGGATGACTTCCCCGGGCCATCGGCAGAATATTCTCCAGCCGCTGTACACCCATTTGGGGGTGGGGGTGTCGATCCAGGGAACAGAGCTACGGGTCACTCAGGAATTTGCCAGAAGGACGGCCCTGAGATAGCTGAGGCTCGCCATCAAGAACGGTTTAGCCTTGCCGTCAAATCTCCCATCCACCTGTCGCCCTGAGGGGAAGGGAAAAACTCAAGTGGAAGCCCCTGAGATTGAGACGTCCAGAGAGTAATCCCTCAGGGCCCCTCTCAAACAACTGCCTGGAACCGACCCGGAAGATTAGCGAATCGAAACTGAAACATTAGGTTAAATCAGTCTCATGCTCAGGAAACCGTGCCATCCAAACGAGGCGCAACCGGCCAGCGCGGGGCATCCGGCGAAAGCACTGGATACCCGACTGAACGAATTTCTCACGAAGTGCCGTTCAGGACGTACACCCCGCGAATGCCTGGTCTGCCAGAAAAATTGTGAATTCTTGCGCAGCACCATGACTCCCAGACAGCTGGCTGAAAGGCTGAAAGAAGATTATGGCTTTGACGCTACCATTCCCTTTTCCTGCAACCTTTGCAACCTGTGTGGCGAGCTTTGCCCTGAAGGTTTGGATGTCGGCGGTCTCTGTCAGGAAATCAGGACATACCTTTCCTCTCAAGGCATGTCCCCTCTGCCCCAGCACAAACCGGTTATCAGCCATCAGCGGTGGGGCTCCTCCAGGGTTTTCACGTTAGCCAAGGCAAATCGCCTGAACCAGGCAGACACTCGACAGGTTTTTTTCCCGGGATGCAATCTCGCTGCCTATTCACCTGACCTGGTGGCGAAAACCTTTGAGCATTTGCGCAGCAAATTGCCCCATACCGGGATCATCCTTAACTGCTGCGGCGCTCCCAGCTATCTCCTAGGTGAAATGACTCTATTCCAAAGCATCCTGGATGGAATCGACCGGCAGCTGAAAGCCCTGGGGGCCTCGGAAATCATAACGGCCTGCCCCGAGTGCTACCAGGTTCTCAAGGTTCATGCCCCTCAATGGAAGATCCGCGGCCTTTATGAGGTGTTAGTTGAAGTCGGACTACCGGAGAGGGACTTTGGGACCGCGGCAGCTATTTTTGCCATCCATGATTCTTGTGCGGTTCGCCATGAGGCGGAATTCCGGCAGTCCGTTCGGGAGGTGCTGCAGAAACTGGAGTGCCGCACCGAAGAGATGGAGTTCAGCGGGGAAAGGACACGCTGTTGTGGCGGAGGGGGCATGATCGCCGCGGTAAATCCTGGGCTCGCCGGGAAAATCGCCCGGCTGCGAGTGGAGGAAACCCCCCATGATATCGTGACTTACTGTGCAGGATGTCGCGAGAACTTCGCTCGCCAGGAAAAGGGAGCACTACATGTGTTGGACTTGGTATTTAATTCCAACTGGCGGCAGGACAGAACGAAATCGCCTCGCGAGGGCCTTAAGAAGTGGAAAAACCGCTGGGACTTAAAGCGCCGGTTAAAGCGGAGGTAAACCTTGGCGGGAATGAATGGTCCAACCGCAAAGCGCCCTGCCAGCAAAGTTTTGGAAGGGGGTTTGAGATGGAAGAACCGCTGGAAAAAGAGTTTTGCCTGAATAGCAGGCGCGGTTTCGTCAAGGGAATCTTTGGAGGTTGCGCGGCGGCGTTACTGTCCGGTGTGGTCGTCCCTTCTGCCTTCGCCGCTCAAGCGGGACCGCCCCGGCCTGGGAGCGATGCCAAACTGGCGGAATGGTCCAAACAACGATTTCTTTTTCACTGGAACTGCTCCCAGGCGGTCTTGGAGGCCCTTGGTCCCAGGTATGGGCTCGATTACCATTTGGCCGTGAAAATCGCCTGCGCCTTCGCCGCGGGTGAATGGAAGGGTAAGACCTGTGGCTCCTTCACCGCTGCTTACATGGCGATCGGTCTGGCGCATGGGGCGATCCCGATGAAAGAAGACCATTATGACGTTAAGCCAGTCCATGAACGGCTGGTGCGATTTGACCGGGCCATGCTGGCCACCTTCGGCACCCTGGACTGCAGCGCCTTGCTGGGTATGGACATGGGCACTCCCCAAGGGATAAAAGAGGCGGCCGCCAAGGGAATGTTCACCAAGGTATGTCCCAGAACCGTAGTGGCGGCGGTGACGGAAATCCTGAAGATCAACGTCTGAGGGTGTTCGTGGGGCGGGCCTCCGTGCCCGCCATCAGTAGCACAGGTTTAAAATCTGTGCCACCACCAGGGACGGCCGCCCCCCCAACCGAAGCGTAAAATCAAAGCCAGGCCCGGCGGAGAAAGGCAGAAGAGATGAGAAGAACGAAAAGAGAGCAAGCACGGGAATTGACCATTTCCCTGGCGGACACCCCGCTGGGGGGAATTATTCTTTACTTTACCCCCAAGGGGTTGGCAGCCCTGGATTTTGCCGGAGAGGCCGGCGAGATAGACCTGGAGCGCGCCTCCCTTTCAGACTTGCCTGATCCCATGATCGGGAGCGTGGTCAAGGAACTGCGCGCCTTTTTGGCGGGAGCGCCTGCGGATTTTCATAACCTGCCCCTGGACCTTCAGGGCACGCCCTTCCAACTCAGGGTCTGGCAGGAATTGCGCCGCATTCCCTGGGGCGGCACCATCTCCTACCGGGAATTGGCTCGACGGGCCGGCTCCCCCAAAGCATTGCGGGCCGTGGGCCAGGCCAACGCCGTTAACCCCATCCCCATCATCATTCCTTGCCACCGGGTCATCGCGGCTGACGGCACCCTGGGCGGCTACAGCTCCGGCCTGTGGCGCAAATGCTGGCTCCTGAAGCACGAAGGCGTTAGGCAAAAGGGTTGTAGGTAAAAATAGTGGTGGGCCCCAGCGGCGCCCAGTGCCCACCTACGCGCTTACCTGGCCCTGCACCTGGTAACCCTCTTGCTCAAGCTTCACGGCGAAATAGGGAATGGTCTGCTTCAGTCCCTGCTCCAGGGAAATCGCGGGTTGCCAGCCCAATAATTCCCTGGCCCTGGAAATATCCGGGCGGCGCCGCCCCGGGTCGTCGGGCGGCAGAGGCCGATGGCTGATGGTCGAGGAGCTTTTCACCATAGACCGGACCTTGCTAGCCAGCTCCAGGATGGTAAATTCATCAGGGTTGCCCAGGTTCACCGGATCATGCACCCCCGCTTGGTTCATCAGGAGCACCAGGGCCTCTACCAGGTCGGAGACATAGCAAAAGGAGCGGGTCTGTTGGCCCTGGCCGTAGATGGTGATCTCACCGCCGGTCAAGGCCTGGACGATGAAATTGCTCACCACCCGGCCGTCATTAATGGCCATCCGGGGACCGAAGGTGTTGAAAATGCGGGCGATGCGGATATCTACCCCATTCTGGCGGTGATAATCCATCATCAGGGTTTCCGCCACCCTCTTGCCTTCGTCGTAGCAGCTCCGCACTCCTATACAGTTGACGTTGCCCCAATATTCTTCTTTTTGGGGATGGACCAGGGGATCACCGTAGATCTCGGAGGTGGAGGCCAACAGGATGCGGGCCTTGACCCTTTTCGCCAGCCCCAGCATGTTCAGGGTCCCCAGGACATTGGTCTTGATAGTCTTCACCGGGTTGGATTGGTAGTGCACCGGCGAGGCGGGGCAGGCCAGGTGATAGATCTGGTCCACCTCCAGCATGATGGCAGTGACCACGTCTTGGCGGATCAGCTCCAGGCGGGGATTGTCCCTCAGGTGGTCCAGGTTCTTCTTGGAGCCGGTGAAGTAATTGTCCAGACAAAGGACTTCATGGTTCTGGCCAAGAAGCCGCTCCACCAAATGGGAGCCGATGAATCCTGCTCCGCCGGTTACCAGTACGCGGGCCATAGGCGCCGTTCTCCTTCCCTCGAGTCGTTGCTTCCCATTGTAACCCCCCCGGAGCCCCAGGTAAATTCCAGATTGACACCTATCCCAATTAACTGAGAATATACGGGTACAGACGATGCCGCTTATCCTTATTTAGTGTGGGGTGAAACTATGCTTGGGCGCACGGAACGGCTTAGCTTTTTAGGGTTGCGGTCCTGGGGAAAACCCTTCTTGTTTCTGGCGATGGCGCTGCTGCTGGCCGGCTGTAACCAGGGATCCAAATCCGCTGAGGAATTGCGAGGCGAGATTCAGGATCTCAAAAAGGAAGTCAAATCGATGCAGGAGAAGTTGGACAAATTGCAGGCCGGCCAACAGGCCATGCTGGCCCTCCTGCAGAAACCCATCCAGCCGCCGCCAGCCGCGGAGGCGGTTCAGCCGCCGCCTCCGCAGGTGCTGACGGTCAGCCAGTTGCTGGCGAACAAGGACCGCTACCTGGGGGGCCGGGTCACGGTGAGGGGCAATCCGGGACCGGTGATTATGCACCACAAGTCCTTGCTCCTGCTGGCCCCGGAAGGGATGGTGGAGGTCCTCCTGGGCAGCCTCCCGGATGAAAAATTGGTGGTCCGCCTCACCTCTACCCCCCTGGAGAAGCCGATAACCGTAACCGGGGTTGTGGGCCTGCCGCCCCCGGGTACCAGCGCCAAGCTGCAAATCACCGCCGAGGCCGTGGATTTCTGAGGAGGAATGAGCCCCCGGTGTCGGCCTGGCGCACCATAAGCCGGCGGCTGCTGAGGAAGAAGCCGGTTGCCACTGGCAGCGGCTTGACCCTGAGCCGCAGCCTGAATCGTCTGGACCTGATGGTCATGGGGATGGCCCAGATCATCGGCGCCGGCATCTTCGTCATCTCCGGGGTGGGGATCCGGATCGCCGGGCCGGGCCTGCTTCTCTCCCTGCTGCTGGCGGGAACCGCCTGCACCCTGGCGGCCCTGTGCTATGCCGAGTTGGCGGCCATGATGCCCCTGGCCGGCAGCGTTTACACATACGCCTACGGCATCTTCGGGGAGTTGGCCGCCTGGATCATCGGCTGGGACCTGATCTTGGAATACGGCATGGGCGCGGCCACGGTGGCCTCCGGCTGGTCCAGCTACCTGCAGGACCTGATGCTGGGATTCGGTTGGCGCCTGCCTCAATGGGCCAGCGGCCCGCCCTTCAGCCAGCCGGGCCGGGTGCTCAACCTGCCCGCGGCCCTGGTCGTCGCCGGGTTCGCCGTCCTGCTCATCCTCCGCACCCGCATCAGCGCCCTTGTTGCCCGCGGCTTCGTAGTGGGGAAACTGGCGGTGCTGGCCTTCATTATAGCCTTGGGCGCAGCCTTTGTGCGGCCGCATAACTGGCTGCCGCTGATGCCCCATGGCGTTGGCAGCATTATCGGGGCCTCCGCCCTGGTCTTTTTCGCCTACCTCGGCTTCGATGTGGTGGCCATCGCTGCCGAAGAAGCCCGTAACCCGGACCGGGATGTGCCTTTCGGCATTATCGGCTCCCTGGTCGTTTGCAGCCTCATCTACCTGGCGGCGGTATTGGTGCTGCTGGGCATGGTTCCCTACGGCCAGGTGAACCCGGGCTCTCCCTTTTCCAGCGTCTTTCGCCAGGTGGGCCTGCCCTGGGCCGCGGCCCTGGTGGGGGTGGGAGCCATAATTGGCATCACCGGCGTCCTCTACATGCTGCTGTGGGCCCAGCCGCGGTTGCTGTTCGCTATGGCCCGGGATGGCCTCCTACCGCCATGGGTGGCGGCTCTGCACCCCCGCTTCCATACACCTTACCGCTCGACTATTTGCTGCGGCGCCGGGGTGGCCCTGGTGGCCTCCCTCACCCCCATAGAGAAACTGGCCTATCTCTGCAACATCGGCACCCTGTTCGCCTTCTTTTTGGTATGTCTGGGGACCCTGATCCTGCGCCTGGTCCAGCCGGACCAACATCGCCCTTTCCGCTGCCCCTGGGGCAAGACCGTGGCCGTCGCCGGGGCCCTGGTGTGCCTGGCCTTGATGCTTTCCATGCCGGCCAGTTCCTGGTGGCGATTAGGGCTGTGGCTCCTGGCGGGATTGACGGTCTATTTCCTGTATGGTTTTCGATGCGGCCACTTCCGGGAGGTCGAGGCTCGGGGCGATGAAGATTAACAAGGGAGGGAATCCCAGGGAGAGACCCGGCGCCAGCGGCCCCGGTCCATTGATGATGGACCCGCCATTGAGCCTTGGGGGCGCCGGTCTTGCAAAAATTACCCCAAAGCCTCGGGGAATCTAAGCCGGCTTATTCACCAGCAGCCAGTAGAAGCCCATCTCCGCCACGGTCTTGGCGAAGGACTCGAATTCCACCGGCTTGACCACGTAGCTGTTCACCCCCAGCCGATAGCACTCCTCTATATCCCGGTCTTCGTGGGACGAGGTCAGGACCACCACCGGAATGGTCCTGGTGCGCTCGTCGTCCTTCAGCCTCTGGAGCACCTCCAGACCGCTCACCTTGGGAAGTTTCAGGTCCAGGAGAATCACCTTCAGGTGGTTGGCCTGCTCGGCAAACGAGCCGGTGGTGTTGAAGATAAAATCGAGGGCCTCGGCCCCGTCCTTGACCACCTGCACCCTATTGGCCAGATTGTGTTTTTGCAAGGACCGCAAGGTGAGTTCCACGTCGTGGGGGTTGTCCTCTACCAGCAGTATCTCCGCATCCTTATAATTCATGGCGTTTCCTCGTTCCCAATACGGCGCCGGTCTCGTCCCTTAGGGGTTTTTTAGATCAGCCAGGGTAAACAGCGCCTCAACCTGGGGGACGGCCGCGGCCACCGCCTCCCGGCCCCCTTCCTGCCGGTCCACCAGGATCAGGACCTTGACTACCTGGAGACCGAAGTCCCGGGCCGCGGCAATGGCCTTGAGCGTGGACGCCCCGGTGGTGATGACGTCTTCCAGGATCACCACCCGGTCTCCGGGCTGAACGTCACCCACCAGCAGTCCGCCGGCGCCGTGATCCTTGGCCTGTTTGCGCACCGAGAAGGCGCCTACGGGCAGGCCCTTGAGAAAGCTGGTGAGGGCGACGGCGTGGGCGATGGGGTCCGCTCCCAGGGTGAGGCCGCCCACTGCGTCCACCTCAAGGTCCCGGAGCATCTCCCAAAAAATCTCGCCGACGAGGAAGAGGCCCTCAGCATTGTGGGTCGTGGGCCGGCAGTCGATGTAATAGGGACTTTCCCGCCCGGACACCAACCTAAAGGGTTGCTGGGGCCGGTAGTAATAAGATTTTTGCCTGAGGAGCTGCCGCAATCTTTCCTTGCGCAGGTCTGTTTTGCCTTCCCGGCTGCTCATAACTATCCCGTCTCCCGGCCCGGCTTAACAAACGGGCCCGGTTCCCATCTAATTAAACAAATTGGCGCTGCCGGCCTTGAGTTGGCCGGAGAGCGCCGCCGCCCCTTCAGCAGGGTAAGACCGAGCTGAAGGGCCTGAAGGGGGAAACGATGGCCCTGGGAATCTTGGTCTATTGGACTTCACTCAGTTACCTCTACCTCAACTTGCTCGTCTGGTGGGCTAACAGATAGGTAAGCCGCCAGGCTAACGGCCCCGGAAACCTGGGCCGTCGGCAAAGGAGCGGAGCCCCGGCCCGGGTCACTGCAACTACCGTTCACCCCCAGCCCTGAGCTTAAGGAGGAAGCAATGAGAGTCCTGGCTAACAGAATCGGGATTTGGATGTTCGTGCTTTTCGGTCTCATTTGCTTGGTGAGCCTGCTTCAGAAGAATTTCGTCTACTGGTGATCCCCCAATTCCTTGAGCCTGAAATATTCGTCCAGGGTGCTCTTGGTGGCGCGGAAGGGAATCTGGTCCCAGGGGATCTCGCCGTCGGCAAAGACCCCGATATCCAGGACTTCTTCCCCCGCGGCCATTTGCCCTTCCAGATATTCGGTCAGGTAGGCGACCACCACGGTGTCGCTGTCCTTGTAGGAGTAAACCCCCAGGAGCCGGTCCACCCGCACCTTTAGGTTGGCCTCCTCCTCAACCTCACGCACCACCGCTTCCTCCAACAACTCCCCCACATCCATGAAGCCGCCCGGCAACACCCAGAGGCCATAGCCCGGGTTCACGCCGCGGCGCGTCATGACCACCCCGCCATCCTTGGGGACCACGGCAATGACCGCCACCTTGGGGTCTTCATATAGGACGTACTGGCAGTCATGGCATACCAGCCGCTCCGGGCCTGAGGCCTTAATGATGCGCCTTTCCAAAGGCCCGCCGCACTGGGGGCAGTACTTGTAGGTGCCGGTCGATTTAAAAGCCACTTCAGTTGCCTTTTTCTAGTTGAGACTTCTTCTAGAATTAAATTTGTCATCCTGAGCGAAGCGAATGATCTCGTATTTATTCAAGTATTTATGAGATTCTTCGGTCGCTTCGCTTCCTCAGAATGAAATAACGGGGACTTTCGCAGAGGTCTCTAGTTAGAGATCAATCCGAAGGTCAAATGAGCCTCGTTAAACCAGCCTAGGTGCCCGGTTTTCCACGGCAACCCGGCGTGCCGACCCGGTGGGGCCTCTTTAGGAAAGGCGACCGCGGTTGACTCCCATTGCCCGGTGGCGGCCTGGTTGGCCTGGATCACCTCGCGGTTTGGCTCATTACTGCCGGAAACCACGCTGAGGGGCGTGGGGCAAAAGGTCAGGGCGAATACCAAAATGGTGAAGAAGCCGAGCCAGCGTCGGCGTGCGTCCAGGGGCAACCAATAGTAGGATGGCTGAGGATGGCGCCATCCCAGGAAGCTGAGCAGCACGGCCCATATCAACCAACCATACCAGAAAATGAGTCCGCAAGCCACCAGCAGGCCCAGAAAGCCCAGGGAAATTCGGCGATGGTATTCCGGGAACAGGGCATAGCTGACATGGCCGCCGTCCAGTTGGCCCACCGGGATCAGGTTCAGGGAGGTGACCAACATGCCGATCCAACCGGCAAAGGCGACCGGATGCAGGATGACCTGCGCCTGCGGCGACAAATTGCCGAAGGCCAGCCAGCTCAGGAACTGGTATAAGAGGGGCTCCCCCAAGGCCAGCATTTCATGGCCGCTTTGCATCACCGTGACGGTGGAGAGTTTTAAGCCCACCAGGGTCACCGGGATGGAAACCGCCACTCCGATCAACGGCCCGGCGCAACCCACGTCCATCAAGGCCCGCTTGTCCTGAATGGGGGAACGGATGCGGATAAAGGCCCCAAAGGTGCCGATGAAGAAGGGGACGGGTGGAGCCGGGATGAAGTAGGGCAGGGTCACTGTTAGCTGGTGGCGCCGGGACACCAGATAGTGTCCCATTTCGTGGGCCCCCAGGATCAGCAGCAGGGTGAAGGAAAACGGCACTCCCCGGTAAAGGAGCCCGGGGTCGGTCAAGGGGTTCACCCCTTGCTGAATGGCCCCGGCGGCGATGGTCGTAGCCACGGTCGCCAAAAACAATGCCAGGGGCAGGGCCAGCCGCCGCGGGCTTAGCGGCCCAGGCGCCCGGGGGCTGGCCGGGCCGGCCCCTTCTCGCTTCGCTTCCGGCGCCTGCGGGGGCCAAAGGGTGGGGTCCGGGGTCATTTCAGCCCCACTATTTGCCTTAAGGCCGCCATCTCCGGCGCCGTCAGCAGGCGATAGCTGGCCCGGGCCAGCCGTCCCAGGCGCAAAGGGCCGAAGCCGATGCGCTTCAGCTTCAACACCGGATGCCCGATCTTTTCCAGGAGGCGCTTCACCAGGTGATGGCGGCCCTCCCATACCGTAAGCTCTAAAACGGTCTTATCCTCCTGCCGTTTAATGACCTCCACCTCGGCGGCCACCTGCCTGTCGTCAATGGAGACGCCCGCTCTCAACTCCGTCAGGGCCCGGCGCTCCACCTGTCCGGTTACCGTCAGCCGGTAGCTGCGGGGCACCCGGTGGCTGGGGTGCGTCAGCCGGTGGGCCAACTCCCCGTCGCTGCTGAGGAGCAGCAAGCCGGTGGCGTCATAATCGAGACGGCCCACCGGATAGAGGCGGCCCCGAAGATCTTCCGGCAACAAATCCATCACCAGCCGCCGCCCCTGGGGATCCCGCCGGGTGCAGATATAGCCGTAAGGCTTGTGCAGCACCACGGTCAGCGGCGGGGCTGCCGCCGAGACCGGGCGGTCGTCCAGAAGCACCACCTCCCGGTCCGGATCCACCTTGGTGCCCATCTCGGTAACCACCCGGCCTTTGACCCTGACCCGGCCGGCCCGGATCAACTCCTCCGCCGCTCGCCGGGAAGCCACCCCGGCCCGCGACAGGAATTTTTGCAGACGCTCTTCAGACATAAGGCAAAAGTAAAAAGTAAAAAGTAAAAAGGGAAATTGTAAAAGTAAAAAACAAATTCGGTTTCTCTGCGTACTCTGCGCCTCTGCGGTGAGAAATAAAGACGGGATGCACCGCAGAGACGCGGAGGATGCGGAGTCCAAAGCCAAAATGAAACTTATGGGTCTTTTTTGCCTTTTGCCTTTTAACTTTTGCCTTTTTGACACGGCAGGTTGAAGCCGATCGCCTCTCGCACTTCGGCCATGGTTTCTCTGGCCTGTTCCCGGGCCCGTTTATTACCCTCTGCCAGGATGTCCCGGACTTCATCCAGGTGGGCCTCGAAGTGGCGCCGCCGCTCCTGAAGGGGAACCATATTCTCCAGCAAGGCCTCAGCCAGCAGCTTTTTACAATCGACGCACCCCAGGGCCGCGCCCCGGCAATCCTCTATAATCTCGGCGAGCCTTTCCTTGGGCAGGTTGAGGCGATGAAAGGGGAAGGCCAGGCAGCGGTCCGGCTCCCCGGGGTCCCGCCGGAAGGGGCGCAGGGTATCGGTGGTCATCTGGCGCACCTTCCGGGCCATCTCCACAGGGGGGTCGCTCAGATAGATGCAGTTGTCATAACTCTTGCTCATCTTGCGGCCGTCGGTACCGGTGAGTTTGGGAATCTCGGTGAGCAGGGCCTCCGGCTCCGGGAAGATGGGGCGATAGAGGTGGTTGAAACGCCGGGCGATCTCCCGAGTCATCTCCACGTGGGGCACCTGGTCCACCCCCACCGGCACCCCCTCGGCCTTGTACATCAGGATGTCGGCGGCCTGGAGCACCGGGTAGCCCAAAAACCCGTAGGTGGTCAGGTCCTTGTGGGCCAGTGCCTCGATCTGGTCCTTGTAGGTGGGATTGCGCTCCAGCCAGGGCACCGGGGTAAACATGCCGAAAATGAGATAGAGCTCGGCGTGTTCCGGAATGGCCGACTGCACGAAGAGGGTCGATTTATTTGGGTCGAGCCCGGCGCTCAGCCAATCGATGATCATCTCCGGGATGAAGCGGCTGATGGCCTGGGGGGCCTCGTATTCCGTGGTGATGGCGTGCCAGTCGGCCACGAAATAATAGCAGCGGTAATGCTCCTGGAGCTTGACCCAATTGTACAGGGCGCCGTAGTAATTTCCCAGGTGCAGCCTGCCGGTGGGGCGCATGCCGCTGAGGATGCGCCTCTTGCCTGAGCCCGCGGCTGGTGGTTCGGAAGAAGCCTTCTCTGCCAATGCCATTAGTGATCCTTACTTAATTCGGAATTTATGTTCATCCCAGGTTTCCCCTGGGGCGCCGCGGTCCGCTATTCCTTGCCTGGCATATGCTACTAGTCTTGGAGCGACTCGAGGTAAAAACTTAGGGAACTGACAGTGTGGCCCGGCTCAACTTCATCCCCGGAACGGAGATCGTGGATGGCCACCCGTACAGGTTCCTCCAGGGTGCCGGGAAAGCTCTCCCCGCTGGCGTCGTTGATGGTAATGTAGGCGCGCTTCCCCCGGTATTTTATCCATTTCGTATAAGATGCTTTCCCGGCGCAACTGGCCGAGAGATTGAAACCATGACTTTGCATTGTTTCTTCGAGAGTCATCGTTTTTACCTGACCGGATAGCGAAATTTTCCCGGCAGCTCTGCAGCTCAGCGCCCTCGCCACTCCGGGGTTCTCTTCTCCAGAAAGGCCTGCACGCCTTCCTCCGCATCCATGGTGCAGCAAAGAGCGGCAAAACGGTCGCTCAGCATGTTCATGGCCTGGCCGTAAGGAACATCTTGCATCCCATAAATTCCGGCCTTGCCGGCCTGCAAGGCCAGGGGGCTTTTGGCGGCCAATTTTTTGGCCAGTTCCAGGGTGGCTTCCTCCAGTTTATCACTGGGCACTACCCTGTTTACCAGTCCCAATCTCTGGGCCTCGGCCGCGGTGATGATATCTCCGGTAAGCACTAACTCCAGCGCCTTTTTGCGGCCGACATTGCGGACCAAGGGCGCCGCCGGCCCCAGGCAGATGAGGCCGACATTGATGGCGGTGGTCCCGAATTTGGCGTCTTCCGCGGCCACCGTCAGGTCACAGGCAAAAGACAGGCCGGCGCCGTTGGCCAGGGCATACCCCTTGACCGAGGCGATGACCGGCTTTTTCATGCTGGCGATGGTGTGGTTGTGTTCATCCATCAACCGGATGAACTCGCGGTATTCGTGATTGCTTTTCCCCTTGAATTCCTCCAGGGCAATCCCGGTGGAGAAATGTTTGCCATTGGCGTCGATCACCACTACCCGGATACCGGGGTCCTTCTCCATTTCCCAAAGGGCGGCATTTAGCTCCCGGGCGAAAGGAACGTTGAAGGTGTTCATGGCCTGCGGGCGATTCAGGGTAATGATGCCGATCTGCTCCTGCCGGTCCACCAAAACGTTGGAATATTCCATAATCCGTTCTCCTTCCTCTTCCAAGAGAAATCACTGTTCAGTTTTTGGCGGCGCTTTTCTCAAAATATCGCGGGAAAAATCGAGTTGAAGAACGCGGCCAACGGGTGGGATCTCGGGAAATGATTAATCCGACCATACTGCTATTTTCGCTCAAAACGAGTGATTTGCAAAGATATCCATGTGGTTTGGTTTCCTCGCGGAAGCTTTAGAAAAATATTCCTCATAGAAATACTTCAATGAATTTCCTAAGTTCCTCCAGCAACCGCGCCGGTTGGCGCTGAGTGTGCAAACGCAGCAGGGGCTGGTCCTCGGGGCCCGGGGGGTCAAAATCCCTGGCCTGGGCCTCGAACAGCTCCACCCGGCCGTCGGAAACCGCCTGGGGGTCGGTGAGCCTGATCCCCAGCCGCCGGCGGGCCTCCTCCGGGGGGCAGGCGCAATAAACGAAGAGAACCGGCTCCTGATGCTCCCGGGCCAGTAGCCGCGCCCGCTCCCGGTCGTAGGCCCGCTTAAAGGAGGCGTCCAGGATAACCCCGCTTCCCGCGGCCAGGTGCCTTGCTGCCAGGCGGAGCATCTCCGCGTAGGTCCGGTCCGAGAATTCCTTGCCGTAAATCCCCTGGCCAAAGGGCAATTCGGCCCGGTCGCCGGGAGCTAACCCCGCCAGGGCCTTGCGCACCCGATCGCTCTCGATGACCGGCCATCCCCTGGCCTGGCCCAGGGCCCGGGCCAGGGTGGTCTTCCCGGAGCCCATCAGGCCGAAGATCACCACTAGGCCAGCCACCGCTCCCCTTCCTCCGCGTACTCTCCGGCCAACCGGAAATAGGCCCGGGCCACCTGCCGGGCCTGGGTCCTGGCTTTCGGGGACAGTTCCGGGTCCTGGGCGGTGAAGGCGGCGATCTTGCCCCTGACGCAAGCCCGGTAGCACTTGTAAAAATCGAGCATCAGCAAGAGATCAGGGTCGTTGGTGGTCCGGGCCAGATGCTCCACAAAGTGGCGGCTCAACTCGCGGAAGCCGTGAAAATCGAGGTCCATGGCCAGGAAATCGACGTCCGCCGCCACATCACCATATCTGAATCGGGGATTAAATTCAATGCAGTCGAAGATATATACCTGATCGGCCAGGCAGATGTTCTTCATGTGCAGGTCGCCGTGGCAGTCGCGGATGCGGCCTTCCCGGATGCGCTGTAAAAACAGGGCCCGGTGCTGTTTCAGGAAAGAGACGGCAAATTTTTGGATGCGGTCCAAAAGCTTCCGGGAAATCGCAGAGCCCACCAGATTCTCAATGCGGGCGAAATTTTCCTGGTGGTTATAGAGGACGATGGCCGGCTCCCCGAACTTGTCGATCCTGTGGTTGCGGGCCGCCCGGGCGTAAAAGGGCGCCAGCCGGGCGGTGATGGCGTCCAGGTGTTCCCGCAAGAGCTCCCCCCGGTCCGCCACTTCGTCCATCATGCGTTCCTGGGGCAGGCGCGCCATCTTCAAGGCGTAATCGAGGGGCTGGCCCCGGCCGCCCAGACGCACCATTGGCGCCAGGCCGCGGGAAGCGGTGATGGGCAGGACCTCCAGATAGATATCCGGACAGAGACGGCGGTTCAGGAGCAGCTCTTCGTGCAAATAATGGTGGCGACGGCGCAGGGTGGTAAAGTTCAGAAACTCCAATTCCACCGGCTTCTTCACCTTGTAGGCGAAGCGGTCGGTGAGGAAGACATAGGAGATATAGGTCTGGACCAGCAGCACCCGGGTGGTGGGCTCCGGGTAGGCCGCGGGATCCATTAAGGCCGCCGCCAGGTTCATGTTCTCAAGATAATCACGGAACCGGCGGCGGCCAGGGGATCATCCGCTGGGAGCATGCCGTCAGTAAGCAACCCTGAAGGGAGGGAGAATAAATCAGGACCAGAAGGCTGGATTGGGCATGTTAAGTCCCCCTTTGAAAAAGGGGTATTTAGGGGGATTTCAAGAGGTTATACTAAATCCCCCCCTACCCCCCTTTTGCAAAGGGGGGGGTAAAAAGTCAGTCTTTTTAAATGGATAATCAATTACGGACCAAACCGCTAGTTTTGGAGAGGCTCGAGCCAACGGCCCCAGGATTACTCTAGAACATTTTTTCCTTTACTTCTTTCAAGGTCTTTGGCGATAATCAATATAAGTTAGGGTATGAAACCCTGGAAACCATAATCATCAGGTTAGTGAATTGAATGGCCACGAAGGCTTGGGCGCTCGAAGGCGCCGGGTATTCGCGGCTTTTTTTATGGGGTTATTTTGGCGAGATTCCGAGGCAATGTTGCTTCGGAACGTTGAGGAGGATTAGTCATGCACATTCCTGACGGGTACTTGAGTCCCTCGACGTGCGTGAGCTTCGGCCTGGTCATGATCCCCGCCTGGGTGGCGGCGGCCCGGAAGGTGAAGCACTGGCTCAAGTCGAGATACGTTCCCTTGATGGCCATCGGGGCGGCCTTTTCCTTTACCATCATGATGTACAATGTGCCCATCCCCGGCGGCACCAGCGCCCATGCGGTGGGAGGCGGGCTGCTGGCGGTGGTGCTGGGACCGTGGGCCACCCTGATTTGCGTTACCATTGCCCTGGCCATCCAGGCCCTGCTCTTTGGGGATGGCGGCATTTGGACCTTTACCGCCAATTGTTTCAACATGGCGCTCATTCTCCCTTTTATTTCCTATGCCGTGTACCGGTTGAGCAGCGGCAAAGCAGAGCTCAATGCGAAACGCCGCTGGGTCGGAGCAGCAATAGGAAGTTACCTGGGGATCAATGCCGCGGCCCTGTGTGCGGGAGTGGAGCTGGGACTGCAACCCCTGCTGTTTCATAGCGCCAATGGCGTTCCGCTCTACTGCCCCTACCCGCTCAGTGTCGCGGTCCCGGCCATGCTGTTTGCCCACCTGGTTCTCGCCGGCCCTCTGGAGGCGGTGGTGACCGCACTGGTGGTCCGCTACCTGCAAGCCTACAACGTAGATCTGTTGAACATACAGGCATTGCCAGCCGCTCCCGTTCCGGCAACCAGCCTTAGCTACCGGAAGTTCTGGTGGGCGCTGGGAGTCCTGATCGTCTTGTCTCCTTTGGGGTTGCTGGCCTCCGGCACGGCGTGGGGAGAGTGGGGAGCCGATGAGTTGCAGAAGATGCTCGGTTACCTTCCAGCCGGCATGCAACGCCTGGCTGACACCTGGTCACATGCCCCTTTCAGTGACTACTCCCTCCCCGGTTTCGCAAGTTTTTGGTCTTCCGCCATCATCTACATTATTTGCGCCATTATCGGTGTCGGCGTCATCTCTCTGCTCACTTATCTATTCTGGCGATTCCAGCTTGCAGAGAGCGATGGGCAGAATTGAGGCAGAGGAAGTGCTGAATTGAAAGCCGGATTGGGTTCGGTGCCGTCATGGCTGCAAGAGAAAATACCACCGCCTGGGCCCCAGGCGGTGACCAGGCGTTCTTCTAGACGCGGTTTCCTGGAAAAGACCTTGCAGGCGATTGCCGAAGTCATCGAGAATGAGGTCTTTTCCGAATCCCTGGCGAGCCGGCCGGGTCTTTTGCAGGGGTTGGATCCACGCGCCAAACTGCTGACGATTCTCTTTCTGATCGGTATCGCGGGATTGTTCCAGCATATCTTCTGGTTGGTCTTGTTCAATCTCTGGCTTTTCTGGCTGGCGAAGAGCTCCCGGATACCGGTGGGAACATTCGCAAAAAGAGTGTGGGTGGTGGTCCCTCTGTTTACCGGGATAGTGGTCTTGCCCACACTGTTCAATGTGGTGCGTCCCGGTACCCCGCTGCTGGTGTTGTTTCATTTGAGCCAGCCGCTGAAAGTGGGTTACTGGACCATTCCGCGGGAGGTGGCGATAACCAAGGAAGGGGTTGCCGCCGCCGTGCTGCTGGTACTGAGAGTGGGCGCCTCCGTTTCTCTGGCCGTGTTGCTGACCCTCACCACCCGCTGGCAGACGCTGCTGAAAGCGTTAAGCGTACTCAAAATTCCCGCGGTATTTCTCACGGTATTGGAGATGACTTATCGGTATATTTTTCTCTTGCTGCTTGCGAGCACTGACATGTTCATGGCCCGCAGGAGCCGGCTCGCAGGCCGGGCGAACTCCGGGACGGAGCGCCGGTTTGTCACTGCCGCCATGGGTAATCTTTGGAGCAAGACCGCGGCCTTGAGTGAGGAGGTCCATAGCGCCATGCTGGCGCGCGGCTATGACGGGATGCCCAAGTCGCTGCTCCGGTTTCAGATGAAGCGCAGCGATTGGGTCTGGATTGGTTTGGTGCTCGTTTTCGCCATGGTGTTTGTGGGAGGGGACCGTGTCCTCGGCTGAGACGGCCAGAGCGCCGGTCTTTCAACTCGAACAGGTGGGTTACCGGTATCCTGGTGGGGAAACCGGGGTTCGGGACCTGGACCTGCTCGTCCGCGAGCAGGAGCGGATTGTTCTTTTGGGCGCCAACGGGTCGGGCAAATCGACCTTGCTTAAGGTTCTGGATGGCCTGTTTTTTCCTCAGGAAGGGGTCGTCAAGGCCTTCGGCCAGGTGTTGGCGGAGAAGAGTTTGAACGACGAAAGATACAATCAGGCCTTCCGGCGGCGGGTGGGATTCGTTTTTCAGAACCCCGAGGCGCAACTCTTTTCAGCCACCGTGTGGGATGAGATTGCCTTTGGTCCCCTGCACCTGGGCCTGGCCGAAGCGGAAGTGCGGCAGCGCGTTGCGGAAGTCCTGGAACTTTTTGACCTGGAAGGGCTTAAAGACCGGCCGCCTTTCAAGCTGAGCGGGGGAGAGAAAAAGAGGGTGGCATTGGCAGCGGTTGTGGCCACCAATCCAACCGTGTTGCTGTTGGATGAACCTACGGCGACTCTCGATCCGCGCACCCGGCGGTGGGTGATCGACATGCTGGCTCAGTTTGGAGCGTTTGGGAAAACGCTCATCACCGCTACCCATGACCTCGATATCGTTGAAGAGATTGCCGATCGCGTCCTGGTCTTCGGTGAGGACCATCGGGTGGTGGCCAATGGGACGCCCGAGGAGGTCCTTTCCGACAGAGATTTGCTCTTCCGCGTAAACCTGATCGATCCGCGGTTTCACAAACACGCTCACGATGGTGAGCACCGCCATTATCACCTCCATGACTGAAACCAGGGGCGGGCGCGCCGAGCCACGGGTCCGCTAAAAAATAAGCCACGCAGGTGCCGTATCTGGTCTGAAGACCGGATGAGCGTTCGTGGCTTTCCTTTCTTTAGCCCCCGTTTTTCTAGCCGCTAAGCCGAACCAAAGGGGACAGGGGCCGCAAACAACTTCGGTCCCTTTGCGCCACCAGGAGTTTGATATCCCCATAACCTTTGGTAAACAGGTGATGCCAGGCATCGTCCACCTCAAAGAATCCTTCTCTTAAGCCCACCAGTTCCACTTGATCGGCCGGGAAGCCGATTTCCTTACAGCAGCCTGCCAGATCAAAGCCTTCCGGCAATTCCCCCTCACCCACGAGATAGACGATCAGCCCACTCCTCATATCCCCTCCTTTGATTTTTCCAGAGCCCGGGTCAGATGTTCCAGATAAGTATTCACGAGCTCTTGCTGTTCTCTCCGCCATCGTCATGACCTGATTCATGAAAAACTTTAAGGTTACCGGTCCTGATCCCGGTCGGGTATAACCTCCAGGGCATTGCTGATGTGCTCCTGGTAAATTTTAATTACTCCCGGGTAATGCAGCAGGCCGGTGGCGTCCAGGGTGACGCTCAGGCCGGCGGCTTGCAGCGCGGTTTGCCAGGAATCGTTAGGCCCGGCCAGATCTTCCTGGAAATGCCTCCCGGCCACCAGCATGAGGGGCAGCAACCGTACCCGCTTCAGGCCGGATTCGAGCACCCGGGCGATGACCTCCTGCCGGGGTGGGTGGCCTTCCAGGACGCCGATGTGGACCAGGTGGCCGAATCGCCCGGATAACAGGTATTGCAGCGCCGGATAGGTGGCCCAACTGGGGTGATCGCTGCCATGTCCTACCAGGATGATGCCCTCCTCGGGGTCCAGCGCCTCCACTTTAGGCGCCAGGGCATTAAGCAAAGCGCCATAATCCTCCGGGGCCGAGAGGAGCGGCAATCCCATGGCCGTGCGTATCCCGCAGGCATGCACCTCTTCCACCAGACGATAAAATTCGTGCCCGGCCAAAAGATGCACAGCCTGCACCACCGCCCACTCAAACCCCCGGCCCCGCAATTCCTCCAGCAGTTCTCCCGGACCTTTCCACCTGCGCCCCCGGCGCTGTTGGTCAAAGTCTCGCACCATACGGGAAGAAAAGGCCCAATGGACTTCGTGGTCAGGGAAGGCCGCCCGGATGTGTTGGTCCAGGAAGGTATACGACTGCCGGGCTGAGGTGGTGGTGCCGAAGGCTGCCAGAACTATGGGGACTTTCCTGATTTCAGTGCTATGATTATTTCCTTCCCGGCGCCCTGGCATCCTATCTCTTATTAGCCCACTCATTTCGAATGCTTACCCATTGAGGTCCAGATTGCCTTTCGCTTGTCCGGGCCATTAAGGCAGCAGGCTTTTTCCAGCACCCGCCTTGCTTGCCCGATGGTGAGGGGAAGTTGTTCCGTTTGCAGGCAGCCTTGCTTTCCGAGTATTTCAATCAAATGGGCAACCCTGGGCAGGCGCAGGCCGATCTTGCGGATAATATCCTTCTGGGCGAACACCTCCGCGGTGCTGCCCGAGAGGACGATTTCTCCTCTGTTCATTACATAAACCCGATCCGCCAACAGGGGAATGATATCCGTATCGTGGGAAGAAAAGATCAGCGTCATGCCCATTTCCTCATTGATTTTGTTGAGCAGCCCCACGAGACTGCTCGCTCCTTCGGGATCGAGCGCGGCAGTGGGCTCATCCAAGACGAGCACATCGGGCTTCATGGCCAGAACGCTGGCCAGCGCCACTCTTTTCTTCTCCCCCTGGCTCAGATTGTGAGGGCTCTTCTCGCTGTAGCCACAGATGCCGGCGGCCTCGAGAGCCCAATTGACCGCCTGTTCCAGCGCCTGTCCGGTAACCTGCATATTCATTGGCCCGTAGGCTACTTCCTGCCTGACGCTGGCATTGAAAAGCTGGTCATCCGGATCCTGGAAAACCATCCCGACCTTGGCGCGTATTCGATACAAGTTCTTTTTTTCAACCAAGAGTCCGTCAACATAAACCCTGCCGGAAGACGCCTGGAAAAGCCCATTAAAGAGGTGGAACAGCGTAGATTTGCCCGCACCGTTCGGTCCGATCACCGCAACCCGCTCGCCTTTTTCGATTTTCAGGCTCACTTGCCGGAGTGCCGCGAATCCGCCCGCATATGTGTAGCAGACCTCCTGGACGTCAATAATGCTCATGGCGGTTTCCACTTTTAAATCAAATAGTTGATTGTCAGAACCATAAGCGGCAAGGCCGTCATCAGCAGGCCCAGGCGCAAATCCCGGGAGGGAACCGGTCCGGTGAAATAGGCCGGAGCCTTATTCTCCTCGCTGTAGCCCCGGGAGACCATGGCATGGTATATTTTAATGCTGCGGTCCAGGGATTTGGTTATGACATGGATGGCGATGTTCCCGGCATTGCGGATCTTTTCCATCCAGGAGAGCCTGCGAGTTGTCCTGCACATCTGGGCATGTTGCATATTGCGAGCCACTTCTCCCATGATGAAAACATAGCGGAACATCATGTCGGCAATATCGACTATGATGCCCGGAAGTTTGAAGAGGCGCAAAGTCTCCAGAATCTCCACCATGGGCGTGCTGCAGGAAAGCACGCAGGCCATCGTCACGGCGGCCATAATCCGCAGCATAATCAATATGCCCCGCCAGATACCCTCGGAATAGATCACCAGAGGAAAAGGCTTACTGAGCAGAGTCGCCACCGGATGGCTGCCATTGGTAAAGAGCAGGGTAAGGAAAACCAGCCAGGCGACTCCGAAGGGGATGAACAGACGCAGAGCCAGGAGGCGCCAGGGCAGACGCAGCGTAGAGAATATGGCCAGGGCGGCTACCCATAAGGCGGCTGCCAGATACCAATGATTGACAACAGCTGAAACAATGATGCCAACCAGGAAAAACACCGTCTTCATACGCCCGTCCAGGCGCCGCAGCGGCGTGTCCAGAAGGCCCACCGATTTGAAAAAATCTAAGTCCATCGCTATTACATACCTTGGTCCGGCGGGGTTTACTCTTTCCTGCCATTTTTACCGAACAGCACGGTCCACTGGTGCCCCACAATCAATCCCACGAAAAAATTGGCGATGGAAAAAGCTCCCACCTCGGCGTCCCCCGGAAGCTCAATGAACGGATGGGATTTGGCGCCGGCGGCCGTGGAGGCCAGCGCATTGACGGCGTCGTCGGTGCCGCTGCCTTCCATCTTGTGACTGGACATGTACTTGCCGGATATGAATATCCCTGCCAGGAAAATGAACATCACCACCAGCATCGTTTTGGTGAAGCCGTCAAACCATTGAACGGCAGGTTTCTGGGTCTGCATCGTTTCAGCTTGCATGCTGCTCACTCCTTTGAATGGATTTCTCTCTCTCCATCAAGACGCCGGGAAGCAGATCCGGGCGCCTGGCGACCATCACCTGAATAATGAGCGCGGTGAAGATCGCCTCCACAATTGCCAGGGGAAGCTGGGTGGGGCCGTAGCCCATAAAGAATATCATCCATTGCTTCACGAGCGGCACATTTCCGTGCAGGCTGATGGCAAGCTCCAAGGCGCTGACCAGATAGGTGGCCAAATCACCGAAGAATCCCGCCAAACCCGCGGCCAGCCAAATCGGGGAACCAAACATCCTGAAGAGTTTCCAGACGAAGAAGCCGATAAACGTACCCGCAATTCCCATGGAAACGGTATTGGCGCCGATCGTCGTGATCCCGCCATGGCCAAGAAAGATCGCCTGGAAAAAAAGGACAATGGCGGAAATTACCACGGTGGCGAAGGGGCCTACAATGATCGCGGCCAGCGGAGTGCCGCAGGGATGAGAGCACGATCCGGTCACGGGTACCGGCAGGTGCATTGCTGAAATCACAAACACGGCTACTCCCACCATGGCGAGAAACGGCTTATAAAATAAATTTTCTTTAACCCTTCTCTTGATTTCCATGACACCGGGCACCATCATGGCTGCGGTGGCCGCATAATAAGCGGCGCACGCCTGCGCAGTTAAGATGCCATCTTCAATGTGCATTTTGCTCCTCCATTCCCATCCTCATTTTTAGCAGGAATTTCCACGCCCGCCAGTTCCGGCAAACTATCCAGCCGGACCTGACGCTCCACGAAGCCGCCCCCATATCGGTTTTTTACAAAAAAAATCCTTAAGTCGCCATGGACTTAAGGATTGCACCCAGCTTCTTGATCCTTAATGCGGCTTACCGCCCGTATACCTCGTAAGGGCTTAAGCCTTCATCCGGGCAGGTCTTCTGACTTCCGGTTCTTCCTAGCGCCTGCGCCTTCCCATCCCCTTGAGTGAGACAGTGGCCTCATGCAGGCTTCGTCCCCGGTTACAGCGGCGGGACCATGCCGGACTTGCACCGGCTTCCCTATTATGCCCTATATGGGCACCCGAATTATTTAACACACTAGATATAGGATTTCTTCCTGCCTGTCAAGGAAAAACTCCCCCTGGGCCACGGACGAAAGCAGCCGTTGATTCACCTCTAGGCCCCTTGGGCAATCTCTTCCAGGGTGCGGCCGCTGAGGACCGATTCGGGCCGGGTCCGCAGCAGATCGGCGGAGGCCTCCGCCTCCTGGTCGTCGGCCTTCACCAGCAGCCAGGCCTCGTCTTTGCCCGTCTTGAACCGGGTCAGGGCATAGCCGCCCTTGAGCTTGCGCCCCTCCAGCCAAACCTTGAGGTGGCCGTGGGCCAGGGCCTCCGGGAGGTCAAGGGCCACCCCCTTCTTTTCCGTGATATTGTGGAAATTCCCGGTGTCCCAGACCAGCACCACGCCGGCGCCGTACTCTCCTTCCGGGATGACCCCTTCAAAACCGGCGTATTCGAGGGGGTGGTCCTCGGTGGGCACCGCCAGCCGTTTATCCTGGGGATCGGTGGAGGGTCCCTTGGGGATGGCCCAGGATTTCAGGACCCCGTCCACCTCCAGGCGAAAGTCGTAATGGAGGCGGCTGGCGTCATGTTTCTGGACCACGAAGATGGGTTCCGCCGACCTCTCCCGCCCCCCCGGCGAAGGCTCCGGGGTGCGGCGAAAATCCCGTTTGGCCTGGTAATCTTTTAAGGTCCTGGCCGGCATGGCATCCTTCTTGGTAAAAGTTTCGTCCTTAAAATAAACATCGGTTGGGGTCTGTCAATGCGGCCGCAGAGGACCGGCTTGAGAAGGGGAGGTGAGGAAAGGGAGGGGCGTTGGTGGAGAAACCCAAGGTAATTATATTTTTTCAGATAATTAGGTGCGTACCTATTGACAAAAATAATATATTTAGTATATAAATTAAAGATTTTCTATGCTCTGAAGGAGGGCTACGTCGATGCACTGCGTTAGTGTTAAAGCCGGGGTGGATTGCACCTTTATGACCCAAAAAGGCTGTTCGTTCAACGGCGGCCAATGCAAGCCCGTGGTGGACGCCTGTGGCGGCTGCGCGCGGACTCTTCCCTTTGAAAACGCTAGCTTCTGCGGTTCTTTCCCCGATCCTGAAGCCAAATGGCGCCGGGGCCCCTGTAATCTGGCCACCCACGCCAAAAATGGCAAAAAAGAGACGGTTCAGAAGGTCAATCCGCTGAAGGCTTCCAAGCGGCAGGCGGCCGGCCGCTAAAATCTTCTTCACCTGAGTTGAACGGACAGCGCGGCCCAACCTAACTTAAAAAGAGTTGCGCCGCGCTGGCCTCTATTCTTCCCCCACCTGCGCTGCCCTCACTTCCCTAACTTCGCCAGGGCCTCCTGGATCCGGCTCAAGCCGGTGGCTATCCGCTCCCGGGAGGTGGCATAGGAAAACCGCAGGCACTGGTCTTCCCCGAATTCATTGCCCGGCACCGCGGCCACGCGGGCCTCGGTCAGCAGGTATTCCGCCAGGGCCTGGGAGTGGGTCTGCCCCGTCCCGGGCTTAAGCTTGGGGTAATAAGCGGAAAAGTTGGGGAAGAGGTAAAATGCCCCTCCCGGCTTGGTGCACTTGACCCCGGGGATCGACAGGGCCCGGCGGTAAATGTCGTCCCGGCGCCAGGCGAATTCCGCCGCCATGGCGGCCACCGTCTCCTGGGGGCCGATAAGGGCCTCCACCGCGGCCTTCTGGGAGATGGAGGTAGGGTTGGAAGTGGACTGGCTTTGGAGATTGGTGGCCGCCGCGATCGCTTCCTTTGGTCCCGCCAGGTAGCCGATGCGCCAGCCGGTCATGGCGTAGGTCTTGGACACCCCGTTCAGGACAAAGGTGCGGGCCTTCAGCTCCGGGGCCACCATGGCGATATTGGCGAAGCTGGCGCCATCGAAAATGATCTTGTTATAAATGTCGTCGGAGATCACGTAAAGACCATGGGAAAGAACCAGCTCTCCCAGCTCTTCCAGTTCCTGCCGGCTGTAGACTCCGCCGGTGGGGTTGGATGGGCTGTTGATGACCAGGGCCTTGGTGCGGGGGCTGAGGTGTTCCTTTAATTTCGCGGCGCTGAGCTTAAAACCGTTGGCCTCCCGGGTAGGGATGATCACCGGCACGGCCCCGGCCAGCAGGGCCATGGGCACGTAGGAGACCCAGTAGGGGGCCGGGATCACCACCTCGTCCCCGGGGTCGAACAGGATCTGGAAGAGATTGAAGAGCGCATGTTTGCCGCCGCAGGAGGCCATGATCTCCCCAGGCTCGTAGGAGAGGCCGCAGTCGGTGGCAAACCTCTGGATAATAGCCTCCTTGAGCTCCGGAATGCCTGACACCGGGGTGTAGCGGGTGAAGCCCTCTTTAATGGCCCGAATGGCGGCCTCCCGGATATTGTCCGGGGTGTCGAAGTCCGGCTCCCCTACCCCAAAGTTGACCAGGTCGACCCCCTGGGACTTGAGCTGGTTGGCTTTGGCGTTCAAGGCCAGGGTAGCGGAGGGCGGAATCTGGCGGATACGTTTGGCGAGTTGCATTAATACTCCTTTTCGTTAAATTGAGGCTCAGGCGCCCCAGAGCAATTCATTGAAAATTAACGAATATTATGTTAATTGTCAACTCGGGAGGCCGAGTGAAAACGCTCGCCATTATCAGCAAGAAGCACAAGACCGACGCCTGGCAGGCCGGCCAGGCATTGCAGGCCTGGTTCACTTCCCGGGGGCTGGCGGCCCTTCATCTGGAAAACGAACCGGAGCCGGACATCTCGCCCCTGCCCCCGGGGACGGAGTTTATCGTGGTCCTGGGGGGCGACGGCACCATTTTGAGCGTCGCCCGCCATTACGGGCGCCTGGGTCTGCCCATCCTGGGGGTCAACATGGGGGGCCTGGGATTCCTCACGGAAATCTCATTAGAGGATCTCTACCCCTGTCTGGAAGACCATTTCTTGCCGGGAAAATTTGAGGTGGATGAACGGATGATCCTGTCCGTCAGCCTCATCCGGGAGGGAGAGACCGTCTGGCGGGAAAACGTCCTGAACGACGCGGTGATCAACAAAGGGGCCCTGGCCCGCATCGCCGAACTCACCACCTGGATCGACGCTGAATACCTTACCACTTACCGGGCCGACGGCTTGATCGTCTCCACCCCCACCGGTTCCACCGCCTACACCTTGTCCGCCGGCGGGCCCATCGCTTACCCGACCCTGGGGACCATCATCCTGTTGCCCATCTGCCCTCACACCCTGAGTAACCGGCCCATTATTCTGCCGGAGACGGTGACCGTGGCCGTCACTCTCGAGGAAAAGGTCCAGGACCTCTACCTGACCCTGGATGGCCAGGTGGGCCGCGTTCTTGAGGCAGAGGATCGTCTGGAAGTGCGCTCCGGCGACTACCATGTCAAGCTGGTGAAGCATCCCAGGCGCAGCCACTTTGAGATCCTGCGCACCAAGCTGGGCTGGGGAGAGCTGGGGGCGACCTACCGGTAGGAGAGCTGTTTTCGGTTTTCTGTTTTCGGTTTTCTGTGAAAGGCAAAGGCAAAATCAAAAACCCCTTAGCAGCCAGAAAACGTAAAACGGAAAACCGAAAACCGACAACGGGACTAACCAATGCGCCGTAAACTTGAGGATTATCATGATGGGGCCCAGGACGGCCTGACGCCCCTGGCTTCACTAAACCTTAACGCCATCGAGGATTTCGATGAACTCCTCAGGGCCATGGGGCGGACCGCCTTCGGCGGCCGCAATCTGGGGGAGGCCGCCGAGGTCCTGGAGGCTATGTTGCGGGACCCCGACTGCACCGTGGTGGGCACCTTCTCCGGGGCCATGAGCGTGGCCAAGATGGGCCTGCTCATCTGCGAGATGATCGACCGGGGTTGGCTTAAAGTGATTGTCAGCACCGGAGCCCTGATCGCCCACGGCTTTATCGAGACCCTGGGCCGGGTGCACTACAAGTATCCGGAGGGGGTTTCCGACCGGATGCTGTTCCAGCAGGGTTACAACCGCATCTTCGACACCCTGGAGATGGAGGCCAACCTGGACTATGCCGAAGACGTCTTCCGGGAGGTGTTGGAGGGGTTGGATCAAGGATGCGTCTGGTCCTCCAGCACTATCTGCCGGGAACTGGGGAGATACCTGGCGGAGCACAGCGAGGCCCCGGGAATCCTGAGAAACGCCTACCTGAAGGAGGTGCCGGTATTTATCCCGGCCTTCACCGACTCGGAGTTGGGTCTGGACCTGGCGGTTCACATGGTGCGCCAGGCACTGGCGGCCGGACACCCGCCCTCTGAGGCCATAGCCGCGATGTCGCTTAAGTTCAATCCCTTCCTGGACCTGGCGGCCTATGCCGGGCACGCCCAAAAGGCCAGGAAACTGGGGATTTTTACCATCGGCGGGGGGGTGCCCCGCAACTGGGCCCAACAGGTGGCCCCCTACCTGGACCTGCTCCAGTCCCGGCTGGGGCTCGACCTCCCCGAAGTGCGCTTCCATTATGGGGTGCGTATCTGCCCGGAGCCGGCCCATTGGGGCGGCTTGAGCGGCTGTACCTTCAAGGAAGGGGTTTCCTGGGGGAAATTCGTCTCGCCGGAAGACGGCGGCCGTTACGCCGAGGTCCTGAGCGACGCCACCATCGCCTGGCCGCTGCTGATCAAAGGGGTAGCCCAGCGCCTGCAGAAGAACCCGGGGAAGTAGAGACCCCGCAACGGGGATCAGGGGCGCGGCGGCGGGCCGCAGCCGGCGCAGGTGCAAAGGTTTTCTTCCTTCACGGTGCGGCCTTCCTATCTGACCAAGAAGCGGGCAATCACCTGTCCGAAAATCCCTTGACAAAATTCCCGGCCTTGCTAAGATTTTATATGTGAATTTTTTCTCATTCTTCCATTTATCCGAACCTAACCTTTAACGGCAGGGAGTGATAATGCGTACTATTACATTGGGAGAAAAGAAATATTCGGTTGACATGGAAGAATACCTTTCGGCTTTCAACGACTGGGATGAAAACTTCGCGCGGGGGATAGCTCCTAAAGTCGGTATCATCAGCGGATTATCGGAGGACCATTGGCAGATTATCAACTTTATCCGCGATTATTTTAAGCGAACCGGCAAGTGCCCCTTGGTCTATGAAACCTGCCGAACGAACCGGCTGCCCTTACGGAAGCTGCAAAAGCTCTTCCCTGCAGGATACCTTCGGGGGGCCTGCAAAGTTGCCGGCGTTACTTACAAGGAAGGTTACTACGCCCCGACCCGTTCCCATCTGCTTGATCAACCCTTCCAAGAGAAATTGGCGAAGGCAGCCACGACCGGAGATCAAGCGGAAAAAACCTTCGAGGTTGATATTCAGGGATTCCTTATTAACCCCCGGGAATGGGATAAGAGGTATGCCATATACAAAGCCCATGAGATGAAAATGCCCGAACTGACGGACAAACACTGGCAAGTCATTAATTTCCTTCGCCAGAGCTTCGAGAAAAACAACGTGGTGTCCACTGTATATGAGACCTGTGAAGCCTGCGGTATCGACTTGGAGAAACTTCAGAAGTTGTTTCCCGATGGGTATCATCGTGGTGCAGTCAAGATTGCGGGGTTAAAGACACGATGAGACTCAGCCTGGGCGGGTGAAAGGGCCACTGGACAACGAAGGCCAGGAACCCTCTGCCTGCTACTGCCTCTCCTCCAGCGGACTCACCCCAGGAAATACCCGAGGATATAACGCAGGGCCAACCCGGAAACCAGCAGCCCCAAGCCGGTGCGAATCACCTTGCCGGAGAAATATTTCTGCAGCCGGGCCCCCAGGTACATGCCCAGGAAGCCGCCGGCCCCGAACAAAACTCCCAGCAGCAGATCCGGGGCGACCCCCAGGGAATAATAGATACCCACCCCCACCACCGAAGTGACCAGGGTTCCCAGAAGGGCGGCGCCGGTGGCGGCGGGCCGCAGCCGGCGCAGGTGCAAAGTTTCTCTTCCTTCACGGTGCGGTGTCCCTCTCTGACCAAGAAGAGAGCAATCACCAGGCCGAAAATAGGGTCCGCCTGCCAGAGGCCGTAAAGGTAATTGAGTCCCAGGCCGATGAGCAGGGCCACGGACAGCAGGCCGCAAGTTAGGGTCTGCCTGGGGCGATGTTTAAAGAAACTTACGAAGAGATTGTCTTTCATAAATAGCTATTACCTGGACTATCTCCGGAATGAGGCCCATATACGGACCTCATTCCGGATTTGACAGTCGCTCTTGGCCCCATGGCGCTAAAGAGAATTATCTGGGGTGATTGGCCGGCGGCGCTGTTGCCGGGCCGCCGCTCTGGACCGCACCACCCGGGTGGATCGAATCATCCAGGGTCAAAACATAAGTGCCTATGGCCCCCAGCATGAGGGCGATAACCAGCCAGGTGCGCCAATCCTTGTGGAGCCCGCTCAAATCAATTTTGTGGTGGGAATTTTTATCTTCTTCTTCATGAGCATGTTTATGGCCGTGTGATGTCATGTCCAACATCCTTCCTGGAAAGCGTTTGCTCTCAAGGCAAAAGATAAATTAATCTTAGAGGCGAGGAGTAAGCCTCTTGCCTCACCTAATAGTTCCTTAGCTGAGAATTTGATGACTGTTCTCGGCATAATTTATGATCATTTCCCAAAGGAGCCGAAAATTATTCACCCGACTTTTCCGCAGGTTGCTCGATTTCCTTCTCTTTGTTTGCGCGCTCCTGGCCCAATCCCATGGTCAAGGCTGTCAGCCCGGCAAGACCCCCTAGTTGCATGGTATCCACGGCCGTGCTGGGTACAATTACGATCGTGGCGTTCGCCTTCAAACCCTCATAAAGCATGTTCATAGCCCTCAAGTGAAGGGCGACAGGATTGTTGGTATAGGTCTTGGCCGCTTCTCCAAACTTCTCC